>ENA-UPWK01000152-UPWK01000152.1-human-gut-metagenome-genome-assembly--contig:-NODE-152-length-76867-cov-81.843599_pt1 | contig 76867 bp, 62 predicted proteins | sample MGYA00250048_ERZ773373 | MGnify/ENA primary metagenome ERZ773373 (study PRJEB29103, sample SAMN06112059) | human gut metagenome | biome: human gut; feature: ankylosing spondylitis patient; material... | reverse complement strand
AAGCTCCTTCCTCAAACAAAATACACAGCCCGGCTACCGTGGCATCCTGCACCTTAGCCCCGTCCACGAACTTCCGAGCCCCACGGAAATCCGCCTTGGCGACGGCGTCCATGAAAGAGCTGACGACGCCCATGGGGTCGTTCATCGCCATGGGGGCAACTTTGTCCTTGGCCAGATCCTGCTTGCTGGGCAGTGTGAGGGTATCCAGCGCCCATTGTTGCTTGTCATTGCGCTTCATATCCAGATAGCCGCGCGCACCGCTGCTGAAATTGAGCGTGTATCTGGCTGTGGGATTGGTTCCCAGGTTGTTCGCGCCGATGCTGGTGATGCCGGGAGAAGAAAGGCGTACATGGCGGGCTGTCATGAGCTCCCGGATGAGGCGGCTCTGGTTCTCCGTCACGGCTTGCTGGATTTCCAGAGATTTCAGGGTGTCCTCATCCCGATCCTGAATGACTTTGGCAATTGCCTGCGCCAGTATCTGGGGGGAGTTGAGATTGATCAGGGAGGGCGGCGTAGCCGTCTGCCGGCTGATATCCTCCTTGGTGAGCGGATCGACGGTGGGTTGGGGCGTTATCGTCTGGCGTGCCGGCACTTCCGTTTGCGCCGCCGGTTCAGCGGCGGCGGGCTCCTCTTCCTTGTTGCCAAGGAACAGGAAAACCAGGGCCAGGCTGCCTACGACCAGGAAACTGATGATGAAGGCGGTGATGGTGGATGCGTTTTTCATTGGAAGTGGATGTATGAAGAAAGGTCAGGCGTTCAGTGCTTCCAGCAATTTGGCGTGAATGCCTTCAAAACCGCCGTTGCTCATTACCAGAATAACGTCTCCCGGCTGGGCTTTCTTGCAGACGGCAGAGACGATTTCCTGGGCATGTCCGCCGATCAGGGAGTCTTTGCCCAGAGCGGAAAGGTCGCTGGAAAGTTTGGTGAGATCCAGGCGTTCCTCCAGAGCCACCTTATCCGGATGATCTACGGCGGCTACCACAGGGAAATCCGCCGTAGCGAGGGACAACGCCAGTTCATTCTGGAAAATATTCCTGCGTGTGGTGTTGGAGCGCGGTTCGAAAATGGCCCAGATGCGAGAACCCGGGTAGCGCTGGCGTAGGCCCAGGATGGCCTGTTTGATGGCTGTTGGATGGTGGGCGAAGTCATCCACTACGGAAATGCCGTTGACCACGCCTTTTACTTCCTGGCGGCGGGCCACGCCTTCAAAGCGGCTCATGGAATCCGCCAGCTGCTTGACGTTCAGCCCCGCGAATTGTGCGGCGGCAATCGCCATGGCGGCGTTGCGGATGTTGAACTCCCCAATCATCGGTACATAGTACCTGGTTCCTTCCAGCGTGAAATGGCTGCCGTCCGTGGAGGTCTCCACATCCAGGATGCGGATATTGGAAGAGTCGGAAAAGCCCACCGTCTTGACGGGGCACGGGGCTCCTTTAACCACGTCCAGGCAGTTGGGATCGTCCGCGTTGACCAACGCCAGGCCGTTGCAGGGGATGATCTGGGTCAGCCGACGGAAACTCAGTTTGATTTCCTCCAGAGAATGGTAAATGTCCGCGTGATCGAATTCAATGTTGTTGATGACCACCAGTTCCGGGAGGTAGTGCAGGAATTTGGAACGCTTGTCGAAAAACGCCGTGTCGTACTCGTCCCCCTCCAGCACGGAAAAATCGGAATCCGTAAAACGGCCCCCGCGTCCGAGATTGCGGGCAATGCCGCCAATCATGAAGCTGGGGTTCAGCCCGGAATCCTCCATCAGCCACGCCAGCATGGATGTGGTGGTGGTTTTTCCGTGGGTGCCTGTTACCACATAGTTGCGCTTGCCGCGCAGGAAGTATTCCTTCATCGTCTCCGGGAGGGAAAGGTAACGCAGGCGCCGTTGGAGCACGGCTTCCACTTCCTCATTGCCGCGGCTCATGGCATTGCCGATGACGATGACGTCCGCATCCGGCGGGATGTTGGAAGCCTTGTAGCCTTCAAACAGAGTGATGCCTTCCTCCTCCAGAAAAGTGGACATGGGGGGATAGACGTTGGCGTCGGAACCGGTGACGGTAAAACCGCGGCGGGCCATGGCGGCGGCTACCGCGCCCATGGCGGTGCCGCAGATGCCGAGAAAGTGGAAATGGCTGTTCATGACGGGGAGAGGAATAGAGCGGGTTTTATTTGGAGAAAGAAGGTGCCGCAGTACAGGAATCCGCCAGAGCCCGGTCCCGGCGGCGCACAATGCCGTTGGCGATATCCGTGACCATGCCGGACAGCAGGCGGGTGAGATGGCTGCCGGGCGTGTAATCCGCCGGGGCGATGAAATTCACGCGGTCGGAATTGGAGGCCAGGTTATAGCATTTGCGGAAACTGCGGCCGGTTTCATCCTCCGGATTATATACGGCTACGGCGTGGCCTCCGTTCCGGCGCATGACGGTGAAGCAGGGAACGTCCGTAGGGCCGTCGCCGATGTAAATCATGTTGGCGAAAGGAATGGGGCGCATGTCTTCCGGCATGTGGTCGTTTACGTCCTGGTCGTAATCCAGCATTCCCTTGTTGATGCGGAAAAGGTACTGGGTTTTCGTGGTGTGGGAAATGACTCTCTTGGGAAAATTGATGTAGCCGTCCTCCTCGCTGAATTCGCATCCGAATACGGCCTTGAAATAAGGGCGCAGGGCGGAGCCGTCAATCAGGGCTTTCAAACCGGAGGAAATGATGTAGTATTCAACGCTGATGCCCAGATCCGTATGCAGGGGAGAGAGGGTCATGGACGGAAAAGCGTTGAAAAAGTCCGGCAGGCCGGGGTAGAAGGTGAGGCGTTCTCCAAGCTGGGTAAGCCGGGCGTTGCTGACGCGGTCCAGGGAAAGGGCGTCCAGCAGGCTTTTCATGTAAATCAGTTCTCCGTCCCATCCCTCTCTTTCTCCGGTGGCGTTGCACTTGGTCCAGAATTCATGCGGAGAAATGCCGAATTCCGGGAAAATGGCCTGATCCTGCATGTAGAAGGGACTCAGGGTCTGGTCATAGTCGAAGACCAGGGCAATCGTATTCTGCGGAGAGGACATGGGAAAGAAGGAAAATGAAGTTACATGCGGAACTGGTCGCCCAGATACTGCTTGCGGGCAATGGGGTCGTTGGCGATTTCCTCGGAAGTACCGTGCTTGATTACTTTCCCTTCAAACAAAATGTAGGCGCGATCCACGATGTGGAGGGTTTCCCGCACATTGTGGTCCGTAATCAGGATGGAAAGGCCGTCCGTGTCACGCAGTTCCATGACGATTTTCTGAATGTCTGAAACGGCAATGGGATCCACGCCGCTGAATGGTTCGTCCAGCATCAGCAGTTTGGGGCTGGTGGCCAGGGCGCGGGCGATGGTCAGCCTTCTCTTTTCACCGCCGGAAAGCTGGATGGCCATGGAGCGGCGCAGCTTGGTGATGCCGAAGCGGTCCATCAGCTCTACGGCACGGTCCTTTTGCTGGCGGGAGGTCATGTCTTTGCGGGTTTGGAGAATGGCCAGGAGATTATCTTCCACGGAAAGCTTGCGGAAAATGGATTCTTCCTGCGGCAGATAACCCATGCCGCGCCTGGCGCGCAGGTTCATCGGCAATTCCGTAATATCTTCGTCCGCAAAAATCACGCGGCCTTCATCCGGGCGTACGAGACCTGCAACCATATAAAAGGAAGTAGTTTTTCCGGCGCCGTTCGGTCCCAGCAGGCCTACAATTTCGCCATGACCTACCTTCAGGCTGACCTGATCCACAACGGTCCGCGTTTTGTAGGTTTTGCAAATGCCTTCGGCGCTTAGCAAAGGAGAAGAGTGGAAAGAACTCACGGTTTGCGGCTGGTTTTCTGGTTTTCCCGGTCGGAAAGCTTTTTGTCCACGTGGCGGAACATAGTCTTGGTTCCGCGGCTGCCGTACATGTTTCCGTTGGAGTACACTCGAATGAAGGCATCCTTGTTCGGATTTTTCACGATGACGTCCGGAGTGACGATGACCGGGGCACCCGTCAGGATGATTTCTCCGGTTTTGGCATTGTAGGTGATCTTTTCCGCCTGGGCGTTGCTTGTTTCTCCCTGTTTGTTGGTGTAACTGGCTTTTACATTGCCGGAAGCCGCGACCGTTTTAATGGAATTGTAGTCGAAATTGCCACCGTTGGGAAGAGCCACCTGAGTCTGGTCTTCCTCTTTTCCCTTTTCCTTTTTGATGTCGGAGGGTTTTTTATCACCCGGTTTCTTCGGCACGAATTCCGCGTAAATTTTCAGATGATCCGCACAGTCCATGGAAAGACCGGGGTTGCGCACCCTGACATTTTTCATAAATACCAGAACGCCTTCTTCCATATCGAAGTACAAATCTCCGTCACAATCTACGGTATACAGGTCTTTTGGGGAATTGGCCTGCAGGAAGCCTTCCTCCGGGCCGGATGCTGCGGGAGAGGGAGTTGTTTCCGCAGCCGGGGCGGAGGTGTTTCCGGAGGCCTGGTGCTGCTGGCGGAATTCCTGAATCTGCCCGTCCACGGTTTTTTCCTGCGCGTTGTATGTTTCAATCGCCTTTTCCCCGTCTTCTTTCAAGCCACCGGTCGGAACGGGTGCCAGTTCCCGTTCCCTTTGGGCTGTTTCTTCCGCTGTCAGAGGTCGTACGATATGGGAGGGCGGGGTGAGAGGTTGTTCCAGGCGGGGATCCAGCTCCCTGGGCAGGGGCTGGACGATGTGGGAGGGAACGCTGTCGGCGCCGCTGCAGGCAAAGCTCCCGGTCAGGGCCAGCAGCAGGGAGGAAAGTTTTTTCATAAAAGGAATGGTTACTTGTTGCGTTGAGCCATGCGGATGGTGGTTTGAACGGGACCCAGGATGATGCCCCTCTTGATATTGGTGTCCAGGTAAAGGCCGGTTCCCCTGGCGGAAAGATTCTCTTCCCTGAGGATTGTTTCCGTATGGGAGACAGCCAGTTTTTTATCCAGAAAATAAGAGGCGGCTTTCGTGAAAAGCCGGGAAATTTGATTATTTTTGCCGTACAGGAACACATTCAGGATATTCGCGGCAATTTCCTGCGGGGCGGCCACGGTTACGCTTGAAGCCGTCAGCAGCATGGAAAGGCGCGGACCTTCATATCGAGACAAGCTGACTTTGGGAAGCACCTGGCCTACGGGCAGGAGCTCCAGCATGGGTAGTTTTTTGTCTACGCCGGCAAAAGGCGTAGCCGCGGGCAGGCTGGTGTCCGCTTGCGCCGTCATGCCGTACAGGGCGGCCGTTAAAAAGCATGTGAACAATAATTTCATCATGACTGAACCGCCTGGTGGATGGACTGAAGGCGTTTCAGCACTCCTTCAAGCAGGTGGAGGGGAATTTGGTTGGGCCCGTCGGAAAGCGCCTTGGCCGGATCCTTGTGTACCTCCATGAACACGCCGTCAATGCTGCCCGTCGCCATGGCGGCGGATGCCAGCACGGGGGCCAGCTCACTGTCTCCTCCCGTGGTTCCTCCCAACCCTCCGGGTTTCTGAACTGCATGAGTGGCGTCGAATACGACGGGGAAGCCTTCCTGTTTCATCCAGTACAGGGAACGCATGTCCACCACCAGATTGTTATAGCCAAAGGTAGTGCCGCGTTCGCACATCATGAACTCGTCACAGCCGAAGGCGCGCATTTTTTCCCCGATGTTCACGGTATCCCACGGAGCCAGGAACTGCCCTTTTTTAATATTCACAGGCCGGCCGCTCTTGGCGCAGGCTTCCAGAAGATCCGTCTGGCGGCACAGAAAAGCGGGGACCTGGAGCAGATCCACGTATTCGGCGGCAATTTCCGCTTCCTGGGCCGTATGCACATCCGTAACGACGGGCAGTTTCAGCTCCCTGCCGATTTCCGACAGAATGCGGCAGCCTTCCCGCACGCCGGGACCGCGGAAAGAAGTAACGGAGGTGCGGTTCGCTTTGTCGTAGGAAGCTTTGAAGATCAGCGGTACATCCAGATTTTCCGCGATGGCCTTGATGGAGCGGGCCATCTCCCATACAAAGGATTCGCATTCCAGAGAGCAGGGGCCCAGAAGATAGAACGGCCGTGGGCCGCCGATTTCAACGGATTGAATGTAAAACGACATAAAACAAAACCTGTATGTCCTTGTATCATGACGGTTTCAGGCCTTTCGGTCAAGCCGCTATCCTGCCTCCGCATGGAGATTCGGAGGCTAAGATTTATTTTTACGGAAGTATCTTTTGATATTCGGTATAATGATTTTGTTATAAATATGGTAAATGTTTTTTAGATAGGCGCGTGTAAATGGAGGGGCGCATGGATTGGAAAAAAGCGTATGGAGTTGCCGCCATCCGTACTTTTTGTTACAAACGGCAATCATGCATCGCTTCCGCATGAATAAATGACAGGATGTTCCGAACGCCGTTCCCCCGCAGTGGTCTTACCGAAATGCCCAGGAAGATTTACAAACTTTTTATTTCCTATGATGAAGCAGGGGCTGAATTGCGGAGGCATGTGGCGGAGCAGTTTCAATATTCAAGTGACTGTATCTGGCAGGCGTCTTTCCGGGGCCTGACGGCGGAGGATTTGCCTCCGGGCGATGGTGTGGTCTGGGTTTACCCTGTCTTCATGCAGAGCGGCGTAACGGTGACGGAAACATTGCCGGAATTGCTTCGTGCGCTGTATGCCGGGAACGGACAGCATCCGGAACTTGTTTTTAAACCCGTATGGGGAGCAGGACGCGGTGGTATTGGTTTCGGGGTGGCGGCCGCCCTGCGAAAGGAATTGGAGGGGGAGGCTTCCCTGCTGGTGGTAGCTCACGGGGTAACGGGAAGGGAGGCTGCACCCGAGCCGGCGCAATTTCTCCGGCAGTTGAGATTCCTGCTTCCGGAAGGAACGGACATGGCTCTTGCATACTTTGGCGCATCTCCTTCTGTGGAAAAGGTGTTACCTGAATTAAAGGGTCAAAAGGTAATAGTGCTGCCGTTCCTGATCGGAAAAGGAAAGCATATGAGGGAGGATATGCCCGCCCCGGAATTGGCTGCACGTCATGGGAAAACGTTAAAAATTCTGCCTCCGTTCGGTGCGTTTTATTTGCAAGCGGAACGGGAATACTGGAAAGCGGGCATGGAAGAGCCTGCCGGGAACGGTTTTGATCGGCCTGCCGGGAGTAATACGGAAGATGCTGGCGCATGGTGATCCGTGCCTGTTTGAAAAAACGAGATTGTGTCTGAAGCAGGAATCCAGGTACGGAACAGCGAAGGAGGGAGCCCCCCGTGGAACGGATTGCCAAGGTTTTTGCGGGGATGGAGGATCTCTCCATGAGCTTGCTCTCGACAAGGTTCTGCGGACGGAAGAATAGTTTCGTAAATCAATGATTTATGCTTTGACAAGAGGGGGGGCGGGAAGTATATTGCCCGTCCCTCGCGTGATTCGGCGCAACTGAACAACGGGGATCGGAGGGGTAAAAAGCGTCGAAGTCCCCAAAAACTGCTTTTCCTGCCGCAAGGAAAGCCACCTACATACATATATGATTAATGATCTGATTAACCAGATGGTTGAAGCCGGTGTTCATTTGGGCCACCAGACCCGCAAATGGCACCCCAGCATGAAAAAGTACCTTCTCAAGGACAAGGCCGGTATCCATATCATCAACCTTGAGGAAACGGAAAAATGCCTGGACAAGGCTTGTTCCTTCCTGGCTGATCTGGCCCGCCGCAATAAGAAAATCCTCTTCGTCGGCTGCAAGCGCCAGGCTCAGGAAGCCGTCCGCGAAGCTGCGGAAGCCACTGGTCAGTACTATGTCAACCACCGCTGGCTTGGCGGCATGCTCACCAACATGAGCACGATCCGCAAGAGCATCGAACGCCTTGCCTATCTGGAAGGGATTGAAAAGAGCCCGGAATTCAAGAGCATGTCCAAGAAAGAGCTGGCCGCTCTGGACCGCGAACGCCAGAAGCTGGAACGCAACCTTCAGGGAATCCGCAACATGGGCGGCGCTCCGGACGCCATGGTGGCCATCGGCGCCGACCATGAAGACATCGCCATCCGCGAAGCCCACCGTCTGAACATTCCCGTCTGCGTTCTGGTTGACACCAACGCCGACCCGAAGGAAATCGACTTCCCGATTCCCGGCAACGACGACGCCGTCCGTTCCATCCGCCTGATTCTTGACTGCATTGTCAAGGCCATCAACGAAGGCAAGGGCGCTTCCGCCGAAGCCTGAACCAACCTATTTAGAAAGAACAGAAACACTATGGCAGAAATTACTGCAGCTCTCGTCAAGGCCCTCCGTGACAAAACGGACGCCGGCATGATGGATTGCAAGAAAGCCCTCAACGAATGCAACGGCGACATGGACGCCGCCGTAAAATATCTTCGTGAGAAGGGAATTGCCAAGGCTGCGGCCAAGGCCGACCGTGACGCCAAGGAAGGCGTGATCCGCGCCGCTGTGGCACCCTGCGGCTGCTCCGGCATCATCCTTGAACTCAACTGTGAAACGGACTTCTGCGCCAAGGGGGACAAGTTCCAGGGGCTGGTGAATGACGTTGCCAAGGCTCTCATGGATTCCAAGGCCTCCACGCTGGAAGAAGCCCTTCAGGTCGCCATGACGGAAGGCACCACGGAAGAATACATCAAGGCCATGTGCAGCTCCATTGGCGAAAACATGGCTCTGCGCAAATTCGCCCGCCTGACGGCGGACGGTGTCGGCGCCGTGGTCTCTTACATTCACATGGGCGGCAAAGTGGGCGTTCTTCTGTCCATCAAGGCCGGCAAGGAAGAAACCGTCAAGTCTGATGCGTTTAAAGCCCTCGCCAAGGATTTGACCTTGCACATCGCCGCCGCCGCTCCCAAGAGCGTCAGCTCCGATAGCCTGGATCCCGCCTTCGTGGCCGAGGAACAGGAAATCGCCAAGCAGCAGCTCATTCAGGAAGGCAAGCCCGAACACCTGCTGGAAAAGATTCTTCCCGGCAAGCTGAAGGCTTTGTACGCCCAGTCCTGCCTGCTGAACCAGGTGTTTGTGAAGGACCCTGCCGGAAAGATGACGGTGGAAGCCCTTCTCAACCAGGCCGGCAAGGAACTCGGCGACGATATCTCCGTCGTCTCCTTCGTCCGCTATCAGCTCGGCGCGTAAGCTCTGAGCCAGAATATCTCCGGAACCGTTCCCTTTTGCGGGGAACGGTTCTTTTGTTTGATATGGCCCCATGGGGGGATTTATTCATGAATTTGATTCAGGGAGAATCCGAAAATCCGGAGATGGATTATCAACATGTGCGGGAGAGAAAAGATCCGGTTTTGTTGTTGATTACGGCCTCCATCCTGATTGCCGGTTTCTGGAGCGCCTTTGTATTGAGGCATATTTTTGGCCTTGTGTGCGGTTCCTGGTATTTCATGGCGGTATGGTGGTTCTTCAAAAAGACCAATGGACGATGGAAATGGGAAACAACCGCTTTTGTTGTTATCGGCCTTGTATGTTATTATGAACTCTTCTGGTCCCGGATAACTCCGGAAGACATGCGAGATGCCCAGTCGGGACTGATGTTCATTGTTGGTCCTGGTTTTTCCGGGATGGCGGCTTTTGCCGGAGACGCCGTGGCTGCTCTTCTTTCCTTTCTTATCCGCTCATCCTGCGGGGAAGGGAAGAAAAAGCAATAAAGTTGTTTCCGGCAGGAAGGCATTTACTGGTACAGGGCGCAGCTGCAGTAAAAACGATCTGAATTTCTCCAGCGTATCCTTCAAGACGGTCTCCGGTGTTTTTCTGTGGAGGGAATTGCGTGGGAGGTGCGCATGAATGTCCCGATATGGGAGGAACTGGCGCGGTTGGGGTCTTGTCTTGCGCGGGAAGGCTTGTTAGGGTGGCGGTATGGCTTTTCTGGAACTGGATCATGTGAGCGTTGTCTTCCCTGCGGTGCAGGGGCTGCTCTCATCCCGCAAATCCGCCTCCGTTGTGGCGGTGGACGGGGTGTCGCTGTCCGTGGAAAAGGGAGAAATCCTGGGGCTGGTGGGGGAATCCGGTTGCGGCAAATCCACACTGTCCCGCACGGTGATGCTGCTCCAGAAACCCACGGAGGGCCGCATCTTTCTGGAAGGGGAGGAATTGACGGCTCTTTCCGCATCCGAAGTCAGGAAGCGGCGTCCGGATTTTCAGATGGTTTTCCAGGATCCGTATGCTTCCCTGAATCCCCGTTTTACGGTATATGCGACATTAAAGGAGGCGTTGCAGTGCCGCCGCCGCAAAAGAACTTTTGCCCAGACAAGGGATGATGTGGCGGAACTGATGGAAAAGGTTGGATTGAGCCCCTCCCTGATGCGCAAGTATCCCCATGAATTTTCCGGCGGCCAGCGCCAGCGTGTCGCCATTGCGCGCGCATTGGCTCCGGAACCCAGGCTGGTCATCGCGGATGAACCCGTTTCCGCGCTGGACGTTTCCATACAGTCCCAGATTCTGAACCTTCTTATCGCCCTGGCCCGCGACTTGAGCCTGACCATGATATTCATCTCTCATGATTTGTCCGTGGTTCATTACATCGCAGACTGCATTGCCGTGATGCGCAAAGGCTGCATTGTGGAATACGGGGAGGCGGACCAAGTGTTTTCCTCTCCTTCCCACGAATACACCCAGGCGCTTCTCGCCGCCGTACCTCGTCTGTAAATGGGGGGCACGGCGGCAGTTTGGACGAATACGGGAAAGTTCCGTTTCCCGTACAGTTTATCCGCGCAGGTTTAAAAGAAACGGTTTTCCGGAAGAACTGCACCTGAATTTTCCAGTGGAACGCGGTTTCCGGCAGTTTGGTTTTTGAGTGCCTTGCAAAGAAGATGAATGGATTTATTCCCGGGGGTGGGCATTGTGTCCACCGCCTCCGCATTGTTGACGGCATGATTCTCTCTTTGAAGTATCCGGCTTGGTTATCCGTGCTTTTTCTTTCATCTTCTTTTTGAAGAAAGAGCAATAGATACGGCGCGTTATGAAAAAAAGGGGAGGGGTGGCAAAATGGCTTACATAATGAATTGCCCGGTGGCACATAATAATGCCTCCCTGCGGGAACTACCGGAAAAGGCGGATATGGAGATCGCGGGAAGGAAAAACGTTGTTGGTTTTTCCGTACTGCCGTCCAGATGGTATTTCTCTGTGATACGCAGATATCTTCCTGCTTGTTTCCTGACGGGGAGGCAGCAAGGAAAGGACTGCTATTCCTGGACGGAATATCCGGCGGCTTCCTGCATTTCCCGGATGCATTCCTCCATCAGGGCAGCGTCTATTTCATGGACGTCCTTTCCCCGGCCTATTCCGGTGAGCATTAATACCGTCAGGTGGCCGCCGAGATGTTCGCGGAAAGCTTCCAGACCTTTCAGCACTTCGCAGTCTCCGTTTTTTGTCCTGCGGGAGAGCAGGGAGTGGAATACGGGCAGTTTCAGGGTTTTCAGCACGGAGATGATTCTTTCCGCCTCTCCGGCAGGCAGCCATCCTTTCCGGACGGAATAAAGGATGTCCAGGCACATGCCCACGGAAACGGCCTCCGCATGCCCCAGTGTGTAGCCGGACATGGTTTCCATGTAATGGGCGGCCCAGTGTCCGAAGTCCAGGGGGCGGCTGGAACCCAGTTCAAAGGCGTCTCCTCCGCATGCAATGTGCGAGGCGTGCAGCAGAGCGGAATGCTCCACGGCATATTCCAGAGCATCCCGTTCGCATCCTGCCAGTGCGGAGGCATTAGTTTCCAGCCAGTTGAAGAAAGAGGCATCTTTCACCACGGCCACTTTCACTACTTCCGCCAGCCCGGCTCTTTTCAGGGGGAGGGGCTGGGAATGGAGGAACAGAAAGTCGTCAAGCGTGGCCCAGGCGACGGCGAAGGTGCCCAGATAGTTTTTCCGGCCCATGAAATTGATGCCGTTTTTGACACCCACTCCGGAGTCCGCCTGGGAGAGGGTGGTGGTGGGAATGCGCAACAGCCGGATGCCGCGGTGGGCGGTGGCGGCGGCGAAGCCTGCTACGTCCAGAAACGCTCCGCCTCCCACGGCTATGATGTAGGAATGGCGGTCAATTCCTGCTTCCACAATGTGGCGCAGGGCCGTTTCCCATGCGGAAAAACCTGTTTTGGCTTCCTCCCCGCCCGGAACGGAACGGCAGCCGGCATAGGCCAGTACCCCGGCGTTTTTTTCAAAATAGCGGTCAATGTCCGCCGGAAGCTGCGGATAAAACTGTTCCAGCCCTTTTTCCAAGAGAACGAGAACGCGGCTTCCGGGCCTCTGTTCCAGCAGGCAGGCCAGCGCATCGTTTTCCGGGCGGAAGGCTCCATGGGTAAAGCCTGTCCTGTAGGGAAAATCAAGCCGGATATTCAACGTGTGAAGGGTCATTTCAGGCGGGCAGCACAGGTGAACATGGCTCGAGGAAGTCCTAGTCCCTGCGGAGCACGGGAACGGCCCTCATCTGAATAAAGCGATCCGCTTTGGCAGCTTCTTTCTGGGACATGTACATGGTGTACGGCTGCTGGGTCACTTCAATGCGGTGCGTGCCGCCGGGAGCGGGAAGGTCCAGAAGCTGGTTAAGGTGTTTGAAGCTTTTCACCTGCACGCCGTTTACTTTTTCCACAATGGAGGGGCTCATCTGGGCGTATCCCAGTGTAGCCTGTGTGGGCAGGGCCATCAGGAAAACCACGATTTCATCCACGCCTTTTTTCCGTATTTCCTCTTTCTTTTGAGTGGCTTCCACCAGGTTGAGGGGTGGATGGTTCTTGCTGAGCTTGTTGATTTCTCCCATCATGGCTCCCGTCAGCGGGACAAATACCAGGCCGCCGTAAATGCGGTAGGGCGGATTGGAGATGAAGGGGGCCGGATTGACCAGGTCGCCTTCAATAGCGCTCCTGTCCAGTTTGACGTCCAACGTCATGGGCTGGCTGGAGCCGTCCTTTCCCTTGCGGCGGATGTCCAGCGTAATGGTATTCCCCGGTTTGGCGGAGTCACGGAACAGGAAATTGGCGGAAACGGGGCCCAGCGCGGGATCCTTGATTAATCCTTTACTGTCCAGGGGAATGCCGTTCACGCTTTCCACCACGTCTCCGGGACGCACTCCGGCTTTGTAGAAAGAGCCGTAAACAGGCAGTTTCACCACGTAAAAGCCGCCGCCAGTTTCAGACAGGCCCAGGAATTTGCGGAAAACGGGGTCGGTCAGTTCCGTGACCTGGGTGCCGTCCGCCGGAAAACCGATGTAGTTGCCAGTCCGGGCCTGCTCCAGGAACCGGGAAATCATGGTATGGGTGACGGCCAGAACTTTCTGGGCGGGAGGATCGCAGCTGGCGCTGAGACCCACAAGTTCATTGCCTCTCATGACAGGGTTGCCTGCGCCGCCTTTCAGGGGAGTAACGGAGGATTTGACGTTATACAGGACGAACGGTTCCCCGTTCGTGAACGGGCAGGCGCTTTCCGTCGCCAGAAGGGTTCCGGAGGTGGTGATGGGAAGGCCGTCATCATTGAATTGCCAGAAGGTTACCTTGTCGCCCAGGCGGGGAGCCTTCCCCAGCGTAACGGGGACCAGTTTGTCCAGGAAAGCGGCATCTTTTCCGTTTTTCAGGCGCAGGAGGGCAAGGTTGGCTTCCGGGTCAAAGGCGGTTACTGTCACGGGAACCGTCTGGGCTCCGTCTGCGGAGGTTACTTCCACGAAGCTGGCGGAATAAACGATATTGGCTGCCGTCAGGATATTGCCGTCTCCCAGATAAATGCCGAAGCCCTGACTGTACGCCGGGTTTTCCTTGCTCCACGGCTGAATCATGGCATAGCCCTGGTTGGTGGCGTTAATGCCGACCATGGAGCTGGTGGGGGAGGGAAGCGGGGCCGGCGAGGGCGTTTCCTCCGCCTGTTCCGCAGGCGTTTCCGTCTGTTGTTCAGGCTGGGGTTCGGGAGCGGTTCGTCCGGCTTCGCGCGGCTGGCAACCGCAGAGCAATATCAGGGAACCGAAGAAAAAAGTGGAAAGAATTTTCATGGCGGTTAACGGGCGGGAGTGGTGTTGCGGCCAGACTGGCGACCGGGAATGGAGCTGTCCAGGCGGGCGTTTTTCGGGATGTTGTAGGTTTTGGAGATGCGTTTGTTGGCCGTCTCCATGGCCTTGCCTTCAAAGACAAGGGGGCGTTCTCCGTTTTTCAGTTCGATGACGACGTATTCCGGCATGTTCTCCGGGTAAAGGAGTTCATAGGCGTGGGTAAGGCCCTTAACTTTCACGCCATTGATTTTTTCCACAATAGAATTGGAAATGGAGCCGGACAGGCGCGCGTTTACCTCATCATCCAGCACTTTGGTGATGATTACCATGTCTTCATGGTCCACGCAGCCGCCGTCTTCTTGGTAATTACGGATGTCCAGTGCAACGTCCAGCATGGAGATGTCCGCCGCCGCGAGCACGTTGCGCTGGATGGGCTGGAACACCAGGCCGCCAAAGACGACGTAGCGGGGCATTTTATCGTATTCCGCCATCAGAAGGTCTCTGGAGGGGGATGGCTTCATCACCATTTCCACCTTCATGGGCTTGCCGTCGCGAATGATATCCAGCGGGAGCCGGTCGTCTTTAAAACAGCGCTCAATGAGTTCTTTCATGCTGATTTTCTGGCCGTCCAGTTCAATCATGGCAGAGCTGTCCACATCATAGCCGTCCACTTTCATCAGCAGGTCCCCGTTACGGAGAACGCCGTCAGCGGAGGACCCCTTGAGCACCTTGCCGATCAGAACGCCCTTTTCGTCGTCCGGCAGGCCGAACGCCTTGCGCATGGCCGGGTTCAGGATGGGCGCAGCCTGAATGCCCATGTCCACGTAACCGTCATAGACGCCGTCCTTGATGTCTTCCAGAAAGTGGCGGATGACGGGGGTTGGAATTACGTAACCCGTGTTATTGGCGTTGTTCAGGCCCTGGAATGCCACGCCGATGACTTTATTCCCCATCAGGACGGGGCCTCCGCTGTTGCCCGGATTAATGGCGGCGTCCACCTGGATGGTCAGGTGTTCCGTGTTGCGGGGGTGGGCGTACGTGGTGAAATCAATGCGGGAGACCACGCCGCGCGTGACGGAAAGTCTGTTGCCGCCGATGGGGTAGCCGATCACCCTTACTTCGTCTTCCAGATGAGGCAGGTTTTTGCTGAATTCAAAAGGACGTATTCCTTTGAAAGGCTTGGGATCGTCCGCCTCCAGCAGAGCCAGATCCGCGTCATGGGCGATGAATTTGACCCTGGCGGGAATTTTACGGGAATCTCCGTACATGGAGATATAAATGCGCTCCGCGTTGCTAACCACATGGGCGTTTGTCATGAAAGCGTTTTCCCCGATCAGGAAACCGGTGCCGATGCCTCCCTGGTAGCGGCCGGTATTCCACGGAGTAGCGTAATCCGGAGTCAGGGAATCCATCTCAATTTTTACGACGCCCTTGTATTGGTCATTGATGGAGACGACAGGGCCGGACATGACCTTGTCCACCCCGAAGTCCGAAATGGAAACAGCCGGCTCATCCGCGTGGGAAAGAGCGGCGCCGGCCAGGACTGCGCACAGCCCTTGAAAACAGGTATGGGAATGTATCATACGCAAAGATAAAGATTGTGTTGCCAGGGAAGGTTTTGTTGTTACAGGTTGCTTTTGCGGCTTTGTGTTGCCAGGCTTTCCTGGAAGGAATTGACTTCCTCCAGCAGGGATGAGAAACGTTCCGCTATTTCACCGTCCACCTGGTAGCCGCAGTTGTCCAGGGCAGCTACCGTCCGGCGCGTTTGTTCCACGCACAGGGCCATACGGGCGGCCATGGTGCAGTAGTCCGCAGCATCCTCCTTCTCCTGGAGGAGGCAGGAAAGAATGCGGGGGGTGATGTAGCGGATGCAGTAAAAAATCTGGTTCAGGGGTTCCGGCGGCCCTGTCCTGTTCCTCTGGGCTTTATTGATTTCCCGGCTGAACCGGTGCTGGCACAGGTCCGTCAGCTCCATCACCTGCTGGAAGAGGGGGTGGAACATGCAGGACTGCACTTCCCGGGCCTCCTGTTCATTGAGGATGTCAAACAGGCTGAGCATGCCGGTGCTTTTGCAGGAGCAGGGCGTCCCCGTTTCTTCCGACTGGGCGATGTTGTCCAGCACTTCATCCCAGCCCATGACAAAAGCCACACGGATGTCGCCGCTGGGGTTCAGCCTGTATTTCTGGAATACCTCCTGGTAAGCTATGGCGATGGCTTCCGCCTCCCGCAGGCGTTTGTCCCAGTGGTGGTCGGGCAGGCTGCCATCCTCCTGGTGGTTGGAATAGGCTCTGGACCATTCTTTTACCTGGGTTCGCAGCATCTGCTGGTTCGCCATGATCTGGGCTTGCTCTTCGCAGGAATCCATCATCCATTCGGGAAGGGAAACTTTGATGGAGAAGACCGTACTTTCCAGCAGCACCATGTCGTGATGGCTGGTGAACCATTCCAGGTACAGGGCGTTTTCCATGGTTTTCCTGCCTTTGACAGGCATGCGGCGGCTGGCCGTCATGTCTCCCGCCACCCCCTGGATATGTTCCGGGATCTGGGTAAGTTCCGCAGGAAGCATCTGGGGAGAGGGATTCCTGAAGTCAACCACGCAACCAGCCAGATCCTGGAGGCAGTCCCCCTGCAGGGTAATGTTTACCGGATGGGGCATCCCCATGAGCTGCAGCGTAAGGCGGACGGTTCCGCGTTCACGGTTGTCCAGCGTGCCGTAGTGGACGTAGTCTGTAATTCTGAAAATCATATGGGGAAGGAGGGCGGAAGGGGAGGAAAGAGATGAATGCTGAATCAGCAGGAGGCTGCGACCTGGGGCAGCTCCTTGTTTTTCTTTTCTACGGCGTCCATGTTGACAAGCAGTTCCGCAATGGAATCCCAGCGGCCCCGGGTCAGGGCTTCGCGGGCTTCCGCCGGCATCCGGATGGGGAAGGAACCTTCCTTCCAGGAAGCTGTCATGTTCAGGAGGTCAATCGTCACTTCCGTTTCCGGGTGATCGGAAATGTGACGGGCCAGAGCGGTAATATCGGCGGCAGACGCGCACACGCAGGGCAAACCGATGCCGGTGCTGTTGCCGAAGAAGATTTCCGCGAAAGATTCCGCGATGACGGCCTTGATGCCGGAGCGCCTGATCGTCTGCGGGGCATGCTCACGGGAGGACCCGCAGCCGAAGTTGGAGCCGCCCAAAATGATGGAAGCCCCTTTGAAGCGGGGATCGTCCACCGGGTGGGATTTGGATTGCCCGTTTTCGTCGAAGCGTTCGTCCCAGAACATGACTCCCGCCAGTTCGTCAAACGTGATGCATTTAAGGAAGCGGGCAGGGATGATGCGGTCCGTATCCATGTCCGGTCCCGGAACGGGAACGCAGGTGCCGGTAATGGAGGTGAATTGGGTCAGAGACATAAAGGAAAAAATTGGAAAGTTAATTCAGGGAGAACACTTCGCGGGCGTCGGAGACTTTTCCGGTTAGAGCAGCGGCGGCCACCATGGCCGGGCTCATCAGCAGGGTGCGCCCGGTGGGGCTTCCCTGCCGGCCCTTGAAGTTCCGGTTGGAGGAACTGGCGCAGAGCTGGTCACCCTGGAGCTTGTCCGGATTCATGGCCAGGCACATGGAGCAACCCGCCAGGCGCCATTCAAAGCCGGCTTCACGGAAAATGTCCGCGATGCCTTCCTCTTCACACTGACGGGCAGTCATCTGGGAGCCGGGAACGGCCAGCGCTCTGATGCCGGGGGCCACATGGCGACCCTTGATGAGGGCTGCCACTTCCCGGAAGTCTGAAATGCGCCCATTGGTGCAGGAACCTACGAAGCACACTTGAACCGGCAGCCCCTTAAGAGGCATGTCCGCGGGGAATTTCATGTATTCCAGCGCTTCATTGATCATCTTCCGTTCATCGTCGTTCGCGGCGTCGGAAGGGTTGGGCGTGCAGCCGCTGATGCCCGTATTCTGGTCCGGAGAAATGCCCCATGTCAGCGTGGGTTCAATGGAGGCCCCGTCAATTTCCACGATTTCATCGTATTCCGCATCTGGATCGGAAGCAAAGCCCAGCCAGCGTTCCACGGCTTTATCCCAGTCCGCGCCGGTGGGGGCGAACAGTCGCCCTTTGATGTATTCCACCGTGGTTTGGTCGGGGTTCACGTAGCCGCAGCGCGCCGCGCCTTCAATGGACATGTTGCAAAGGGTCATACGTTCGTCCATGCTCATGGCGTCGATTACGTCGCCTCCGTATTCATAGGCGAAGCCCAGGCCGCCCTTGGCTCCCAGAAGGCCGATGATATGCAGGGCCACATCCTTGGCGCGCACGCCGGGGGCCAGCTTTCCGTTCACATTGATGCGGCGCACCTTGAGCGGGCTGAGGGCCAGGGTCTGCGTAGCCAGCACATCGCGCACCTGCGTGGTGCCGATGCCCATGGCAATGGAGCCAAAGGCTCCGTGCGTGGCCGTATGGGAGTCTCCGCATACGATGGTCATGCCCGGCTGGGTGATGCCGAGTTCCGGTCCTACCATATGCACGATGCCCTGGAGCCCGGTGGGGATATCGAAAAAGCGGATGCCGTTTTCGGCGCAGTTCCGGCGCAGTTCCCTGATCATGGCGTCAGCCGTAGCGTCCGCGAACGGTTCCGCCTGGTTGTCCGTGGGAATGATGTGGTCCACGGTGGCAAAGGTACGTTCCGGGTGACGCACGGTCAGGCCCAGATCCCGGACCATTCCGAAAGCCTGCGGAGAGGTGACTTCATGCAGCAGGTGAGTAGCGATGAACATTTGCGTTCTCCCATCCGGCAGGATGCCGACGGAATGAGCGTCCCAGATTTTTTGGAAAAGCGTTTTCCCCATAACTGGCATAAGCATCCGTCCGTTCGGGAACCGCGTCAAGATGCAAGGACGTATTGCTGACACGGTCTGTGTCTTACATGAGGCGTTTTTTTGAACATTTCCTCTGCATTCATGGTCAGAAGGGGTCTCTTTCCAGCCTTTGGCGCCTTTCCGTCTTCAGGGCAAAGATGGTTTTCATTCCCTCCGCACGTTCAGAATTCCCTTAATCCCTGTGAAATTTTTCTTCCCATAGCGCTGCGAAAACGTCTCCGGAACATTTCAGCAGGTTTTCTCCCGGCGCGGAGGAGGGCATCTCATTCTCCAGGCAGGTCATTTGCACGCCCTGGATGCCGCAGGGGGTAATAGCCAGAAAAGGAGGCAGGGATTCTCGGGTGACATTGAGGGCGAAGCCGTGCATGGCAATCCATTTTTTTACCCCGACACCGATGGAGGCTATTTTGCGGTCTTCCACCCAGACGCCTACCAGCCCTTCCCGGATGCGGGCCTGCACGCCGAACCGGGCACAGGTTTCAATCAGGGTATTTTCCAGGGTAGTGACGTAGCGGTGCAGATCCCTGCCGCAGCGGTTCAAATCCGTAATGGGGTATCCGACCAGCTGGCCTGGGCCGTGATAGGTGGCCTGGCCACCGCGGTTGATTTCATGAACGGGAAAGGGAAGCACGGAGTCGGGGTGCAGACTGGAATGGTTCCGCGTACGTCCAATGGTATAAACCCCGGCATGTTCCAGCAGCAATAGGTCGTTTTCCCTGTCCGGGTCTTTCTGATGGGCCCGGACCAGTTGTTCCTGGAACCGCAGGGTTTCCTGGTAATCTGCCAGGCCGGGGATGCGGATGATGTTCATGTTGCTGAAGGGAGGACCGGGGACAGGTACGGAACTCAGCGCGTTCTGCGCACTTGCTGGCCAAGGGCGGTGCGGTATTGATGCACAGCGGCAGCCAGGGAAGAGGCCATGAAATTCTGATAGCGTTCCGTGGCGATAAGCAGAGCCTCTTGAGGGTTGGACATGAAACCTCCTTCCACCAGAATGGCGGGATGCTTGATGGTGCACAGCACGGAATAGCGCGCGCGCTTGATGCCGCGGTCGACCATGGAAATGCCCTCCTTGATGGCAAGCGGCCCTTTCAGCATGTGCCCCTGGACGGCTGTAGCCAGGGCAATGTTCATGCTGTCCTGGGCGTTGCCCTGCAGAGCGTCGTGGCGAATATTGCGGGACATGGAGGAGGAAGTGCCCGCAGGCGCCAGCGTGAAGGTTTCCACCCCGCGGGCAGAAGAGCCTCCGTCATTGAAGTGGATGCTGATGAAGATGGCATTATTGTGCCTATTGGCAATGCGGACGCGGTCCTGAAGGGCAATGAAGTTGTCCGTGTCACGGGTCATGACCACCTGGTAGCCCATGGCCTTGAGGCGGTCGCGCAGTTTTTTGCCCACGGAAAGGTTGATATCCGCTTCCCTGCTGATGCGGTTGCGCGTGCCGCTGTCATGTCCGCCGTGGCCGGGATCAATGACAACTGTGTTGAAACTGCGGCGGTTGGCGATGTAAGTGGGGCGCAGAACCGGGTCAATGATTTTGTGCAGGTCCATATTGGAAACCATCAGCCCCTTGGAGGGATGGTCAGCCACAGGATAGGATAACACGAACTTCATGTTGTTCATGAACATATCCTGGCTGCGCGCCTGGATACGGATTTGAATCTTTTCCGGCACTTCGTAAACTTTCTGCCGCCCTTCCGTGCGTTCCCTGGTCAGTTTGTAATGGGTGCGCACCTCGGACATGGGAATATACTGCACTCCATTAATGATTTCCGGATTCCATCCGAAGGCCGTGGACAACGTCAGCAGAAACATGCCCACAATGCCGAGCACGGCTGCAAATGATGTGCGAGAGGTCGGATACATAGGACGATATCGCATCCAGACTAACGGATTTTTCATGACGCACAAGGGAAAAGTTTCCGTGAAAGATTCTTTTGCGCTTCTGTTTCCGGAGAGAAAAAAGCGGCTCCCGGGAGGGGGAGCCGCCCTGAAATGGCAGTAAGGGAACGGGAACAGGCGGGATTATTTGGCGGTCTTCTCGTCCATTTTGGCCTTGACCTGTTCTTCAATTTCCGCGTACAGCTCCGGGTTGGATTTGAGAGCTTCCTTGGCGGCGTCGCGGCCCTGGGCGATCTGGCTGCCGTTATAGCTGATCCAGGAGCCGCGTTTCTGGATGATGTCATATTCCGTTGCCAGATCCAGCAGGCTGCCTACGGAGGAAATGCCTTCATTGTACATGATGTCGAATTCGCATTCCGTGAAGGGAGGGGCCACCTTGTTTTTGACTACCTTGATTTTGGTGCGGTTTCCGGCTATGACGCCGTCGCTGCCCTTGATCTGGCCGATGCGGCGGATGTCCACGCGTACGGAGGCGTAGAATTTCAGGGCTCGGCCGCCGGGGGTGGTTTCCGGATTGCCGAACATGACGCCGATTTTTTCACGGATCTGGTTGGTGAAGATGCAGACGGTACGGGCCTTGGAGATGAAGCTGGTGAGCTTGCGGAGGGCGGCGGACATCAAACGGGCCTGGGCCCCTACCGTGGAATCCCCGATTTCTCCTTCCAGCTCCTGCTTGGTGACCAGTGCGGCCACGGAGTCCACCACAATGACGTCAATGGCGTTGGAGCGGACAAGAGCCTCGCAGATTTGCAGGGCTTCTTCGCCGGAACTTGGCTGGGAAACCAGCAGGTCGTCCAGATTCACTCCCAGACGGGCGGCATACTGGGGGTCCAGGGCATGTTCCACGTCAATGAACGCGGCCAGGCCTCCGGATTTCTGGGCCTGGGCGATGGCCGTCAGGGTCAGGGTGGTTTTACCGGAGGATTCCGGCCCGTAGATTTCCACAATGCGGCCGCGGGCAAAACCGCCTACCCCCAGAGCGCGGTCAATCAGAAGGTTGCCCGTGGGAATAACGTCCACTTCCATTTTGACATTGTCTCCCAGGCGCATAATGGCGTTTTCGCCGAAGTCTTTCTGGATTTGGGAGAGAGCCAGGTCAAGGTTGCGCTTGCGGGCTGCCGCCAGTTTTTCCGCTTCGGGGGATAAAGGTGTTTCGTTGCTCATATATCGTGGCACAGTATAGCCCGCACAGCTTTATTGGCAAGTGTTCTGTGGGTCTTCACAGCCTCATTCCCCGTTGAGAAAGAATAGAATTCTGACATGGGGAGAATCTCGTGAAAGCCGGATGTCCCGTTCGGTTGGAAATTAGGGAGAACAGGAGGAACGGAAGCGGAAAAGAAGTTTGGAACCGGGGAAGAACCCGCCTTTTCCGGAGGACGTCTGCGCAGCATTATTCTTCAATCGGCTCCGCGAGGGGAATATCTTCGTAGGAATCGTCAAAGATGACGGGAATGTTGTGTTCCGGAATCAGGTTGATGGAACTGATTTTGCGGTGCGTCTGGCGTGCGTGCCGGAGGACGCGGGATAATTTTTCCACCTGGTGTTCCAGGCCGTAGTGGCTGAACGTAGCCTGGCAGTCATTAGTAAAACGCACACAGAAAGACCAGTCGTTGGGCGTCGTGATGGAGACAATGCTGGGAAGGTATTCCGTTACCGTGCCGGATAGCAGTTCAATCAGTTTCATGGGCGCTTCCAGTTCCCGGATGCTGACGCCATAGCTGAGTTTGTCGGAACTGGGAGGCCTGAGCGTCACGAAGGGCATGCGCTTTTCCCGGATATAAGGCATGTGGACTTGCTCCATGCAGGGGAAGATAACGCCTTCCTTGTCCGCCAAAACGCCGTATTTGGCATCTCCCGGGTGAATCCCAAGTTCCGGGCAGTCAATCCAGGCTACGGGGATGCGCGCGTCAATATCCACCAGCAATGTGGGGTTGGAGGATATCTGGCGCTTGACGGAAGCCCGGCGGATGGCGGGACATTTTTCCAGGCGCTGTTCCAGCTCCGCGGCGTCTATGGAAAAAATATTGTCCTGCGGACCTATACCCATGACGGAAAAGGCCTGTTCAGAGTTGAAAATGCCGTTGCTTTTCAGGGTAACAGTGTCTATGGAAAGCCAGTCGTATTTGAGGATATAATCTTTCCAGAGGAAAACGATAGCCCCGATCAGGCCGAGAATGAGGGTGTAAACGGTGACGATGTGGTACAGCTTGCGCCGGAAGAGCCAAAAACGGTAGTTTTTGCCCTTGCGTTCGATGGTCTCTTTTCTGGCCTCCTGTTCCAGAAGAAGCATTTCCGGCCTTTTGGCGGAACGGGGGACTGGCGTTGTGGCTTTGTGCGACATCGGGGGGTGTGGGAGGGGCGACTCCCCGCCCTCTGTCAGATATTACGTTATTTACGGGGGGTGGCTAGCGATAATTCCGCTATTTTTTCGCAAAGGTCTTCATAGGGCCATCCGGAGGCCGCCGCCGCTTTGGGAAGCAGGCTGGAAGGGGTCATGCCGGGAATGGTATTGATTTCCAGCACGAAGGGGGCATCGTCTTCTTCGCGCAGCAATACATCCACGCGACCGTACACTTCCACTCCGGCGGCCTTGTAGGCTTTCAGGGCCGCTTTCTGCACGTTGGCTGCGGTTTCCTCCGGAAGATCCGCCGGGCAGATATAATCCGTGCCGCCGCCCATATTCATCCACGGGTATTTATTGTTCAGGTCGTAGAAGCCGGAGCGGGGGCAGATGTGAATGACGGGAAGGGCTTTCCCGTCCAGGATGCCGACCGTCAGCTCTTTGCCTTGAATGAATTCTTCCACCAATACGGTGGTTCCGTGGGTTGCGGCTTCCTCCATGGCGGGGAGTACATCTTCCTGTCTGCGGACGATGTGGACGCCTACGCTGGAGCCTTCGCAGGGGGGCTTAATGACGAAGGGCAGGGGGAGGGACGGCATCACGAGGCCGTTGGAACAGTCCAGAATTTCCGCATGCGGCGTAGGAACTCCCGCTTCCAGAAATACTTTCTTGGATTCGGATTTGTCAAAGCACAGGGCGCTGGAACGGGAGCCGGCTCCTGTGTACGGAATGCCGCGTTCTTCCAGAATAGCCTGAAGGGTTCCGTCTTCTCCGAACGTGCCGTGGATAATGTTGTAGGCCAGCTCCGTGCCTTCCGGCAGCCGGAAATCCGGGCCGTGCACGTCCACTTTCGTTACATCGGTGAATCCGGCCCGGCACAGGGCGTCGTAGACGGAGTTGCCGGAAACGAGGGATACTTCCCGTTCTGCCCCGGGGCCGCCAAGCAGGAGGGCGATTTTAAGGTCGCGCTTGAGAGTGTTCATATGGGAATAAATAGTGAATGGGTTAAAACTGGGGATCCCGGTCTCCGATGACCTGGGCTTCCGATTTCAGGTCGATGCCGCGGTTTTCCATGGCCTCCTTGCGGATCATGTCGATCAGAATGGTAATGTCCCTCGCTCTGGCATGACCCCGGTTGATGATAAAATTGGCGTGCACGTCTGATACGCAGGCGTCCCCCACACAGGCGCCTTTCAGTCCCAGTTCATCAATGAGCCTGCCTGCCGGGATTTCCGGCGGGTTCTTGAAGATGCAGCCGGCGCTGGCTCCGACGGGCTGGGAAAGCTTCCGCTTGGCCCGTGCCGCCTCCAGAAGCCGTTCCATTTCTTCCGCAGAGGCGGGCTGCGCCTCAAACACGGCCTGAAGCACAAAGTTGTGAACCAAATCCGGAATGGAACGGTACTGGGCGTTCAATTCTTCCCGCGTATGGCTGCGGATTTCCCCGTCTTCGTCCAGACAGATGATGGAGACGAGGTTTTTGATCATATCCATGCCCATGGCTCCGGCGTTCATGCGGAGGCTTCCCCCCACGTTACCGGGAATGCCGTCCATCCATTCCAGGCCGCCCAGGCCGTTCTGGACAGCGGTGGAAACCAGTTTTTTCAGCCTTACGCCCGCTCCGGCGGTGAGGCGGTTCCCCTGAATTTCCAGCACATCGAATTCTCCCCCGGAGGGGTGGATGACAGCGCCGCGCAGGCCTCCGTCTCTGACAATGATGTTGGAGCCGCGGCCAATGACGTGTACGGGAATATTCCTGTCCCGGCAATAGTTGACGGCCGCCTGCATTCCGGAGAAGGTGGAAGGTTCCAGCCAGTATTGGGCGCAGCCGCCTACCCCCATGGTCGTATGGCGTGACATGGGTTCGTACAGCTTTCCTTCCAGCGAGCCGCCCGCAGTACGTTCCAGGTCTTCCAGCAGGGCCAGGTCGCGGGCGATGCGCATACCGCATTCATGGACGTTCCCTGCCCCCAGCGTCAGGAACAGGTCTCCCGGTTTTAGCGCGTTGCCGATAGCGTGGTGGGCTGTACCCAGGTCGGGAAGGTAACGGGTTTCCACAGGGCCGTGCTTATGCATGGCGTTGATGATCGTCTGTCCACTTACCCCTTCAATGGGCAGTTCGCTGGCGGGATACACATCCGCCACAAAAACGAGATCCGCCGCTTGGAGCACCTTGCCGAAGTCATCCGCCAGAAGCTGCGTGCGCGTGTAGCGGTGCGGCTGGAAGTAAACTACCAGACGGCCCGGATGGAAGGAACGGGCAGTCTGAAGCGTGGCGGCTATCTCCGTGGGGTGGTGGCCGTAGTCGTCCACTATCCGAATAGTGGAGGAAAGGTATTTGGTTTCAAAGCGCCGTTTGGCTCCCGCGAAGGAGGCCAGACCACGCGTCACCGCCGGAAAATCCACGCCCAGTTCCGTTGCCAGCGCGATCGCAGCCAGGGAATTCAGGACATTGTGGCGTCCGGGAATTCCCAGTTCCACGCGGCCCAGTTCCTCTTCCCCCTTCAACACGGTGAACAGGGTGCGGCCGCGGCGTTCCTGCACGTCCGTAGCGGTATAGTCCGCATCGGACCAGCCGTAGGAAACGGAATTGGGGTATTTAGCGCAGACATCCGCAGCGCCGGGATGGGCGCGGCAATAGATAATCTTGCCGCGCGTCTGGGAACAAAGCCGGTCGAATACTGCCTTGATTTCATCCAGATCCTTGTAGTGGTCCAGATGTTCCGGTTCAATGTTGAGGACGATGCTGTGCTCCGGAATGTAATTGACCAGCGTACCGTCGCTTTCGTCCCCTTCCGCCACCAGGTATTCGCTGTCCTCGTTCCAGTGGGCGTTGGTTCCCAGCACGGGGATTTCCGCCCCCACATAGTGGCACGGACGCATGCGGCCTTCCCTCATCAGGTGCGCGCAGAGGGCTGAAGTGGTAGTTTTTCCATGCGTGCCGGAGACCACGACTCCTTTTTTCCCGTTCAGAATGGCCGCCAGGCATTCCGCGCGGCGCATGCAGGGGATATTCAGCCTGCGCGCTGCCGCCAGGGCCGGATTGTCCGCCCGGATGGCGCTGGAATAAATGACGATTTCCGCATCGGAAACGGCATCTGCGGAATGAGGGCAGGAGAAAGACAGCCCCAGGCTTTGAAGCCGTTCGGTCTCCGTGCTGGTCACCCGGTCGCAGCCGCTCACCCGGTGTCCCATTTCCATCAGCATGAGCGCCAGGCCGGACATGCCTGACCCGGCTACTCCAATGAGATGGAGGCGTGCCGGGTGTTCCCTGTCTGTCAGTCGTTTGCGTAAGGTTTCAATCATGGGAGGCTGCATGGTCCGTATGTTCAATGACATTGGCGATGCGGGATACTGCATCAGGCATGTCCAGACGTAAAGCACATTCATTCATGGAAGCCAGCAGGGAAGAGTCCTTGAATACTTCATTCAGGAAAGCTGCAATATCGTCCGGCGTGAGGGTGTTTTCACGCATCATGCGCGCCGCTCCGTGGGCCGCGAAAACGCGTGCGTTGTGTGCCTGGTGATCGTCTGCGGCAAAGGGGTAGGGAACCAGCAGGGCGGCCTTCCCCATATGGGCCAGTTCCGTCAGGCTGGATGCCCCGGAACGGGAAATGACCACATCCGCTGCGGCATACGCGGCAGCCATGGCGGAACAGAACTCAATGACGTGCACGTGGGGCATGTCCGCCGTCAGCTGGCTGACGCGCGCAAAGTCCGCGGAACCGGTGATGATGAGAAAGTCACACAGATTTGCGCATTGCCGGGCGGCTTCAATGACCAGGGAGTTCAGATTCCTGGCCCCCTGAGAACCGCCCATCACCAGAGCCACGCGGCGGTCCCGGGGAAGGTTGAGTTCTTCCCTGGATTCGTTTTTGTCTTTCCGGGCCACCATTTCCTGGCGTACCGGGGTGCCGGTGACAATGCATTTGGCGGGGTTGAAGTAGTGCCTGGCTTCTTCAATGCCCAGCAGCACGTTCGTGCAGAATTTGGCGGTCATGCGGTTGGACTTTCCGGGCAGCGCGTTGGAATCATGCACGTAGGTGCGGATTCCCTTGCGGTGGGCAGCGTAAACGGGAGGGAATGAAGTGAAGCCACCCATTCCGATGACGACGTCCGCTTCCACCTCATCCAGAAGACTGCGGCTGAAACGGACGGCTTTATACAGCCTGACGCTGAAACCCAGCAGGGACAGGGATGGGATTTTAGGCATCGCGATGGCCTCAATGGTGCGGAAATCAAGATCTCCGTAATTTTTGCTGGCCTGGGCGTCCACTTTTTTCTGGGAAATGAGGAGCGTAACGCGGTGGCCGCGCTTTTTAAGTTCCTGGGCTACGGCTATGCCGGGAAAAAGGTGTCCTCCCGTGCCGCCGCAGGCGATCACGATGTTCAGGGGGGAATGGTTGAGAGAAGGTTTAGTCATAGTCTTACATCAATGGAGCGTTCGTCTTTGCGGGTGATTTCACAATTGGGCGGGGCTCCGGTGGAAAATCTCTGGATGCTGGTAAGCATGCCCAGGGCAGCCAGCGTAAAGACCAGGTTGGTGCCTCCGAAGCTGATGAAGGGCAGCGGCAGACCGGAGTTGGGCACGGCGTTGGTTACCACGGCGATGTTCAGGATGGCGGGACAGAAAATGATGGCGACAATCCCCACGGCCAGAAACCGCCCGTAGACGTCCCGGCACTGCATGGCTACGCCGATGCCGGCATACGTCATCAGGAAGTAGCAGAGCAGGACGAACATGGTTCCGTAAAAGCCGAATTCCTCTCCCAGTGGCGCGAAAATGAAGTCCGTATGGGCGAAGGGAAGCGTGCCGTGCTTTTCCGCGCTGTTTCCCAGGCCCACCCCGTCCAGCCCCCCTCGGGACAGGGCGATGGAAGCCCGGTATTGCTGGAGGCCGGCGCCCAGGCGGTGGGCCTCCAGGTCTTTCCAGGCCAGGAAACGTTCCAAGCGGTTGGCGTTGCTCTGCACCAGAACGTACAGGGCCGTTCCGGCAAGGGCGAAAGCCCCGCCCAGGTAAATTTTGCGCGTTCCCGCCACAAACATGACGCAGAACGCGGCCAAGGCCAGGGCTACGGAGGTTCCCATATCCTTTTCAAAGAGAATCAGGGCAAGAGGAATGCCGAAGATGAGGCCGGGCATCACAAATCCCCACCAGAAAGAGGTGGTGCGGTCCCGGTACAGGGCCAGCCAGTTGGCCAGAGCCATCATCATGCAGAGCTTGGCGCATTCACTGGGCTGGAACTGCATGCCGATGGTGATCCAGCGGCGTTCCCCATTGATTTCCTTCCCGATGCCGGGCACATAGCACAGAACCAGCAGGAAGCAGGCCCCTCCAAGAATCCACCAGATATATTTCCTCCATATCCGGTAATCTATCCGGGAGAGAATCATAGCGCCCACCAGGCCAGCGCAGGCAAAGGCGGTCTGCTTGAACAGGGGTTCGTACGGGTGCTTGGTTTCCTCCGCCCACGCCGCCGTGCTGGATACCATCACCAGGCCTACGACCAGAAGGCAGATGACGAAGAACCAGACCAGAATCATGCAGACTTTGGAAGACATGGCGGCGGAAGGGCAGGAAAAGGCCTACTTTTTGGGAATCATGATTTTTTGCCCGATTTTGAGACGCGCTACGTCCCGGTCATTCATTTTGTTGAATTTCTGAAGAGTGCGCCAGTTCATTTTGTATTTGCGTGCGATTACGGAGAGGGTTTCCCCTTTCTTCACGATGTGGGGCACGCCTTCCGGCTCCATTTCCTCCGCGGCGGGTTTTTCCGGTTCGAATTTGTCTCCGGGCCGGGCCGGGATGACAAGAGTGCTTCCGCTGACAAGACGCTGCACTTTGGGGTTGACGGCTTTCAGGTCATTGACAGCTACCTGGTTGTCACGCGCGACGCGTTCCCAGGTATCTCCCGTGCGCACGATGTGGCGCGCAGGACCTGCTACCGGAGCCGCATCCGGAATGTGTTCCTCCGCCACAGGGGCCGGCTGCCTGTTGGGGCGCGCGTCCACTACCTGTTCCGGCTGCGTGATGGTGACCGGGGCCGCGGGTGGCGCCTGGGGAACCTGGGGCAGGACGGACGGAGGCGCTACGGGGGCGGGGCGCTGGGGAACGGTGGGCGGTGCGGGCAGCGTGGCCGCCATTTCTACGGTTTCCGTCGTGTTTCTGAACCAGGTGCTGCGGACATAAACGCCGCCGATGACGAGAAGATGAAGAAGAAGAAGGACGACGAGCCAGCGCACGACGGTGCTGCTGGGCGCATCGTCTTCAAATTCGGAAACGCGGGCGCGGTATTTGCTGAGTTTGGCGCGTAATACGGTGCCCATCTTACGTTTCGGACGGGTGCGTCCGGTCGGATTGTGATCAGGTATTTTGGTCGTTTTCATGATGGTCGTTTTCTGGTGAATTGTCAGGAAAGGGGGGGCAGGGCGTTCACCGCGTCCCTGAAGGCCTGGCCGCGCTGGACATAGCCGGTGAACATGTCAAAGGAAGAAGTGCCGGGAGAGAACAGGACGGTGTCTCCCGGCAGGGCGAGAGAACGGGCCTTTGCCACGCAGGTCTCTACATCTGCGGCTTTTTCCGTGGGGACTGCGGGGGAAAAAGCGTGCTGGAGCTGGTCCGCAATCTGGCCGAATACCACGCAGGCGCGCACTTTTTCTTTCAGCATGGGCTGCAAGGGCACGTAATCCAGCCCCTTGTCCTTGCCTCCGGCAATCAGGATGACGGGGGAATGCTGTGATTTCAAAGCCGCTTCCAGCGCGTGCAGATTCGTGGCTTTGGAATCGTTCAGCCACAAAACGCCGTCCAGTGTGCGGACGGTCTCGCAGCGGTGGCCGGGGGGCGTGAACTCTTTTAATACATCTGCGGCTGTTTCTGCGGGAATGCCTAGGTGGCGGCATGCCAGGACGGCGGCCATGGCGTTTTCCGCATTATGGCGCTGGTTCAGGGCGGTCTCTTCCAGGTTCAGCAGGGAAGCGCCGCCCTCCAAGATCAACGGTTCGCGGTAATAAAGATCAGCCGCCGGATCTTCCGGGCTGAAGGTGAGCACGGAGGCTTTCAGGTGCGGAAGCCGTTCCCCGGAGCGGACGACGGCCAGGTCTTTTTCCGTCTGGTTGTCGAAGATATGGAGTTTGGCGCGGTGGTAATCCTCCACGGATTTGTAACGATCCATGTGGTCCGGCGCAAAATTGAGCCATACAGCCACATCCGGGTGAAAATCGCGGATGGTTTCCAACTGGAAAGAGCTGACCTCCAGCGCCAGCACATCCGGCACAGAATCCCGGAGCAGGATTTCCGCCACCGGAACGCCGTAATTGCCGCAGGCAACGGCAGTCTTTCCGGCTCGCAGCAAAATCTTTTCCACCAGGGATGTGGTGGTGGTTTTGCCATTGGTTCCGGTGATGGCGATGATGCGGCCATGGTAAAAGCGGCATGCCAGCTCCATTTCACCGATGGTTTCCACGCCTTCCCGTCCAAAGGATTTGACAAAGGGGCTATCCGTCTCAATGCCGGGGGAGATGACCACCAGATCCGCATGAAAGGCGCGTCCGTCTTCCTCCGTGGCGGCGGTATGCAGGGGAATGTCTTCCGGCCATCCGTCAATGGAGGAGGAAGCGTCAAACACGCATACCCGTGCACCATGCGTCATGGCGAGGCGCGCCGCGGCGCGTCCGCTTCTTCCCGCTCCCAGAACGGCGATGTTGAGGTTATTGAGCTGCATGTTCGTGGTTTGTCAGGCGGTGGTTATCAGGAAAAGGCCCAGGAAAGCCAGCAGGAGGCTGATCATCCAGAAGCGGGCAATCACCTGCGTTTCCTTCCAGCCTTTGAGTTCGAAGTGGTGGTGGATGGGGGCCATGGCGAAGATGCGTTTGCCGTGGCGTAGCTTGTAGCTGCCCACCTGCAGCACGACAGACGCGGCTTCCATGACGAAGACGCCCCCGATGACGATAAAGAGAAGCTCCTGCGCCGTGCAGACGGCAGCCATGCCGAACGCGCCGCCCAGGGCCAGGGAACCGGTGTCTCCCATAAATACCCTGGCCGGGTAGCAATTGTGCCACAGAAAGCCCAGGCAGGCCCCAACCAGGGCCATCATGAAGACGCTGATTTCTCCCGCGCCGGGGTGGAAGGGAATATCCAGGGAATCAGCCGTCAGCCAGCTTCCGCAGAGGACGGCAATGATGGCGTAAGTGATGCCCGTGGCGACGGAGCAGCCGGAGGCAAGGCCGTCCAGGCCGTCCGTCAGGTTCACCGCATTGGAGGCGGACATGACCACCACGACGCCGAAAGGAATGTAAACGAACCATGGCAGGTTCACCTGGCCGTAGAACGGAATGAACAGGGAGGATATGTAGTCGTGAAGTTCCACGCGGGGACTGCCTTCCGGGTACAGGTACAGGAAGGTGACGCCGGCCAGGCCGGCCAGGAACTGGACGAGGAGTTTTTTACGTGCGGAAATGCCGTCCGAGGTTTTTTTCGCCACCTTCAGGTAATCGTCCCGGAATCCCAGCAGGCCCAGCGCCAGGGTGACGATCAGGCAGGAAATAATAAAGGGATTGCCCATTCTGGCGCACAACAGGGTAGCCGCCGTCATGGAACCCACGATCAGCACGCCGCCCATGGTGGGCGTTCCCGCCTTGGCTCCGTGGAGTTCCGCCAGCTTGTGCACTTCCTCCGCCGTCCTGATGGGCTGGCCGATTTTCAGGGAAATCAGCTCCCGGATGACCCGCGGGGCAAAGATCATCGTCAGGGCAAAGGAAACCAGGCAGGCCAGGAGGGCTCTCCCTGCCGGTCCTGCAAATGCCCCTGAGGGGCTGAACTGTTCAATGAGGGAATGCATACAATTTACTGTGGCGGAAAGGTAAGGTTCATGACTTGCTCCATCCGGGCAAGACGGCTGCCTTTGAAGAGGACGATGTCTCCCGGCGCCGCATGGCTGCGGAGCCATTCAGCCGCTTCCTCCGCAGAGCCGAAATGCAGGCTTTGAGTGAAGGCGTTCGGAGAAATAGCGTCCGTAATCCGGGCGGCGTCCGTTCCCACGCTGACGACGAAGTCAAGACGGAGTTCTTCCGCCGTGCGGCCCACCAGAATGTGCCCTTCCTCGGAAAATGCGCCCAGTTCCCCCATTCTGCCCAGCACCGCAAAGCGTCTGCCGGTACAGGAAAGCTCCGCTACGGTACGCAGGGCGGCCTGCATGGAATCCGGGTTGGCGTTGTAGGTGTCGTCCACCACCAGAATGCCATTGGTCCGGGTGCAGTGAAGCCTTCCTCCCGTGAGCCGCGCCTGGTTGAGGCCGGAGGCAATTTGCTCTTTCGCAAGACCTGCCACCCAGCCGGCGGCGGCGGCCAGAAGCGCATTAGTTACCATGTGCCGTCCGTGGACGGGCAATTCCACCTCTTCCCGGCAGAAATCCGGTATGGAAAGGGTGAAGCGTGTCCCTTTTTCCGTGGAAACGGGATTTTCCGCGCGAACGGTTCCGGCGCCAATGCCGCAGTCAATACAGGCGGCGCGGGTGGATTGACGGATCATATCCGCATAGTCACAGGCCGCCGGAAAAATCATGAAGCCGTTTTCCGGCAGGCAGCGTGCCAATGTGCATTTTTCCCGGGCGATGTTTTCCCGGGAGCCCAGGTATTCCATGTGGGAAGTGCCGATGCTGGTGATGATGCCGATTTTCGGGCGCGTCATTTCACACAGAGGGGCCAGTTCCCCGGAGTGGTTCATACCCATTTCCCATACGGCGGCTTCATCCGGCGGGGTGGCCCGGAGGATACTGAGGGGGACGCCGATGTGGTTGTTCAGATTTCCCTGCGTGGCGATGGTGCGGAGCCCCTGTGAAAGAACGGAGGCTGTCAGGTCCTTGGTGGAAGTTTTTCCGTTGGAGCCGGTCAGGCCGATGACGGTGAGGGCCAGCCCGGAACGCCACCAGGCGGCCAGCCTCTGAAGGGCTTCCAGCGTGTCTTCCACCAGAATGACGGCGCAGGAGGGGTCCATGTTTTCCTCCACGCGGCTGACGACAACGGCGGCCGCAATGCGGGATGCCTCCGGGGCAAACAGATTTCCGTCAAATTTTTCTCCCCCCAGCGCGAAGAAAACGGCATGGGGGGGCAGCTTGCGGCTGTCCGTGCACACGCCGCCGGAAGCGACTCTGTCGAAGGGGCCGCTGACCAGTTTTCCGCCGATGACGTTGCAGATGCCGTGTGCCGTGAGGGAAATCATGAAAGAAAGATGAAATAACGTGTTATGACTGGGGAAATTCTTCCCGTTCCTTGATAAACATGTTGCGGCGCACTTCCTTGGCGTCGCTGAAATCAATGCGGCCGGTGGAAAGCTCCTGGTAATTTTCATGGCCCTTGCCCGCAATGAGGACGATGTCTCCAAGACGTGCCTGGTCAATAGCCGTGGCAATGGCCCTGGCCCGGTCCGGAATAATGGCGTATCTTCCTTCCGGCATGCCCGCCGCAATCTGGTTGATGATGGAGAGGGGTTCCTCGCTTCTGGGATTGTCGGAGGTGACGATGCAGGCGTCCGACAGGCGCGCGGCTGCGGCTCCCATCAGGGGGCGTTTTCCCCTGTCCCGGTCCCCGCCGCAGCCGAATACGGTAATCAGGCGGCGGGAGCACAGTTCCTTGAGCGTCTTGCAGACGTTTTCCAGAGCGTCCGGAGTGTGGGCGTAGTCAATGAAGATTTGGGCCCCTCCTGGGTGGGTGAATAGTTCCAGCCTGCCGGGGACCTGCGGAATATTCTGGAGGTTCGCAATGGCGTCCCGCACGGGGATTCCGGCGCAAATGACGGCGGACAGCGCGGCCAAACTGTTGTACATGTTGAACTTGCCGATCAGGGGAACGCGGACCAGATAGCTTTTCCCTTTGTATTCCAATTCGTACTCGCTGCCTTTGGCGGTGGCGTGGTGCACCAGCATGCGGAAATCCGCCCCCAGGGCGGACCCGTAGGTCTTTACGGTCATGCGGCCGGAAAACATTTCCGCCAGACGGCGGCCGTAGGCGTCGTCAATGTTGATGACGGCCACGGGTTTTCGCCGGGATTTGGTGTCCTGCGCCATCTGTTCGAACAATTTTGCCTTGGCCTGGAAATAATTCTCCATGGTGTGGTGGTAGTCCAGGTGGTCCTGGGTCAGATTGGTGAAAATGCCCACGTTGAAATTGATGCCGGCCACGCGTTCCTGGTCCAGCGCGTGGGAAGAGACCTCCATGGAGACGCCGCGGCAGCCGTTTTCATACATTTCCTTCAGCAGGTGTTCCAGTTCCAGCGGTCCGGGCGTGGTATGGGTGGAAGGAGTGATTTCCTCCCCGTTGTCATAGGCAATGGTGCCGATCAATCCAGCGCGCAGCCAGGACTGCTTGAGCAGGGAATGGGCAATGTAGGCCGTCGTGGTTTTTCCGTTCGTCCCCGTCACGCCGATCATGGTCATGTGGCGGGAAGGGCGCCCGTTCCAGGCTGCGCCCATCAGGCTGACGGCCAGGCGGGAATCGTTCACTTCCACCCAGCTGACTCCGGCTTCCCTGGCTTCCTGCGTGCAGGGCATTTCCGCGACGACGGCGCAGGCTCCGCGGCGAATGGCCTCCGGGATGAATTCATGACCGTCCGCCCGGGTTCCTTTCAGGGCAATGTAGCAGGAACCGGGCAGAATGCGCCGGCTGTCGCATTCCAGATGTGAGATTTTCACCTGGGGGGAGCCGGTGAGCGTATGGGAGGGAAGGTCTTTGAGTAAGGTAAGTAGCTTCATGACGGGATTATCTGCGCGGCGGTTTGGATGGGGTGGAAGAGGCCTGGGCACGGGAGGCTTTTTTATTTGCCTCTGCGGAAGGGGAATTTTTGGGAATGTTCATGGCGGCCGCCAGGCGGGTGGCCAGTTTCTGGAAGACCGGGGCGCATACGGTTCCGCCTCCGGGATGGCAGTGCTTGGAAGTGGGATCGTCAATGACGACGAGGCAGACGAAGGCCGGGTCCTCCACCGGGAGCATTCCTACGAAGGAGACGGTGTAGCGGTTTTCAAAATAGCCGCCTGTAGGCTTCACCTTGTGGGCGGTTCCGGTTTTGCCTCCCACGTTGTAGCCTTCAATCCGCGCTCTTTTGGCGGTTCCGTCCAGATCCGTAACGTGGAACAGGGCGTTCCGAAGGTCTCGGGCCGTCTTGACGCTCATGACCCGGCATACCTCCACGGGGGGGGAAGGCTGGAAGTTCTTGTCATCCACATAAATGCCGTCAACCAGCCGGGGGCGCATGCGCACGCCGTCATTGGCTATGGCGGCATAAGCCATGGCGACCTGCAGGGGGGACACCATCAGGGAGTAGCCGAAGCTGATGCGGGAAAAGTTGACAAAATTGCTGCCGTCCTGGCACTGGCTGTTGGTTTCCCCCGGCAGGTCGATGCCCGTTTTGGAGGAAAACCCGTACAGATCAAAGTATTTTTTATACGTGGGCCAGCCCGATTTCAGCGCAATGCGGAAGGCGCCCGGATTGCTGGATTTTTTCAACACGCCCGCTACGGTCAGACCTCCATAGGAACGGGGGGCGTCCGTGACGGGGCGGGAACCGGGCACCGGATAGGGGGTGCAGTTAATCATGGTGTCGAACGTGGCCTTTCCGCTGTCCACGGCGGATGTGACGGAAACTATTTTAAAGGTGGAGCCGGGTTCGTACAGGGACTGAACGGCGAAATGGTAAGCGCCTTCCTGAAGGCCCTCGCGCGTATTTAAATTATAGTGGGGCCGGCTGGCCATCGCCAGAATGCTGCCGGTCTTGGGTTCCACCACAATAATGCAGCCGCGGGGTTTGTGAGTCTGATCCGTGTAAAGGGAGATGGCTGCGTCCAGCTCCTCCTCCACGATCGTCTGGTACTCCATGTTTACCGTCAGGCGCACGTTCAGCCCGTCCACGGCATCCTTGAAGCGGGAATCCGCGGAGGGAATGATGCGTCCGCGGCTGTCTTTCCGGTACTCCCTGATGCCGTTGTGGCCCAGCAGCTGGTCGTCAAGCTGCTTTTCCAGGCCGGAAAGGGCTACGGGCCGGGGGCCGCTGTCCTTCGTCTGGGCGATGTAGCCAAGAATATGCACCATGCATTCCGGCACGGAATAAACGCGTTTGGAGGAAGTTTCAAAACGGAATCCCTGGACGCGGGCGTTCTGGATAGCCTGCCGCAGCAGTTCCGCTTTTTCCTCGGACAGGTTTTTGGCAATGACGATGCGCTTCTTGGGAATCGCCCCGTCTTTTTCCACCGTATTGATGATATCCTGCACGCTCATGTCCGGCAGGAAGGGGGCAATCACTTTGGCGGCGTATTCCAGGTGCGCCTGCACGTATTCTTTCACCATCTCCGGCTCGTAAAGCTCTTCCAGCTTTTTCCTGGCCATGTCCACCCCTTCCGGCCCGTCTTCAGGCTCTTCCAGCAGGATTTTCGCCAGGTTATGTTCCTTGCTGCCGTCCTTTTTGCTGGCGGCCTGCCCCAGAATCTTGCTGCGGAAGCCGGAAACGAGCTTCTCCTTTTCCTTATCCGTTGCGGCTTTCTCCCAGAAGGGGGAATGGACGGCCTTGGAATAAGCCAGAGCCCAGCTGATGGTCTTGGGGTCGTTCAGATGATAGCCGTCCGCAATCAGCTCGGAACTCTGCATGTTGCTGGTGAGGATTTCCTCATTGGCATCCATGATGCGGCCGCGCTGGGGCAGGAGAACCTCCCGTTCAATAATGCCGCCGCTGGAAACGCCGCTCGTTTTCCTGGGGGAAACCAGCTGAAGATTGACCAGCGACAACATCAGCCAGATGACCGCCGCGCCCGCCAGGCCGCACAGGACGAGGCTTCTTCTGGCAAATCTGGACTTCGTGATCGTGATCATGAACGGCTCAACGCGTTTAATGGCCTGCCGCGGCGATGCGGGAAGCGTTTTCGGAAGAAATGTATTCTACGGCTGAGGGCTCGATAGGCTGCAGATTGGACTTGTCCTGGGCCAGCCTGTCGCGGATGGCCCAGCGGCTGGTCAGGGAGGAAGTCTTGGAACGGTAATATTCCTTTGTGAGTTCGCAGGAGGCGATTTCTTCGTTCATCTGCTTGATGTCGCGCGCGACCTGGATCTGGTCGTTTTTCAGCACGGCGTAAGTAATGCCCGCCCCGCAGGTAAGGGAGGCGAAAGCAATGAGCCACATGATCATGCTCACGCTGATCTGGTGGCCGGTGAAACGTTGTTTGAATCTTTTCATGGCGGTGGGGAAAGAGAGATAGTCAGATGATTTTTTCCACGCCGCGCAACTTGGCGCTGCGGGAACGGGGGTTGGTTGAAAGTTCTTCTTCTCCCGCAGTAACGGGCTTGCGGGAAAGCGGGCGGAAACAGTAATCCGGGTTGGGGCGGGGAGCCGGCCATTCCGGGCGGTCTATTTCCGGACGGCTCCGCAGCTCGAAGAACTGCTTGACCCTGCGGTCTTCCAGGCTGTGGAAGGTGATGACGGCCATGCGGCCCCCCTGCCCAAGCAGGCGTACGGAGGAATCCAGCAGGGCGTCCAGGGCATCCAGCTCGCCGTTGACGGCTATTCTCAGAGCCTGGAACGTGCGGGTGCCGGGGTGCTGCCTTCCTTTGCGCGGCAGGACGGATTCCACGATGCGGGCAAGCTGTGCGGTCGTGGTGATGGGGGCTTGGGCGCGGGCTTTTCCAATGGCGCGGGCAATGGCGCGGGAAGCGCGTTCCTCTCCGAATTGCCAGATAATGTTTGCGATTTCTTCTTCCGGGGCTTCATTCACCAGATTCCGGGCGGAGAAGGCGGCGCGGGTATCCATCCGCATGTCCAGAGGGCCGTCTTCCCGAAAAGAAAAGCCGCGGGCGGCGGTGTCAAGCTGGTGGGAGGAAACGCCCAGGTCTGCCAACAGTCCGTCCACCCGGGAAACCCCCTGCTGGGAAAGAATGCTTTCCACATCCTGGAAGTTGCCGGCGAGCACTTTGAAACGGGAACCGAAGCGCGCCAGCCTGAGCATGGCGGCGCGGCGGGCGTCCGCATCGCGGTCAATGCCCCAGACAGTAGCTCCCTGTTCCAGCAGAAGTTCCGTATGGCCGCCGCCGCCAAGCGTGCAGTCCACGATGAATTTACCGGGGCCAGCCTTCAGCATGTCCACCGTCTCATGCAACAGAACGGTAATGTGCCGGAAGCCGGTTCCGGAAACGGCCCCGTCCGCTTCCGCATTAACGGCGGCAACGGCATCATCCCCCAGTTCGGAGATCAGGGCGTCCACCCTGGCAGCGGCTTCCCTGGCTTTCAGGGCTTCCGTGTGGTACGCGTCTTCCCAGTTCATGGAGGGGGCCAGCGCCTTCCAGGAGCAGACCAGCTCATCCACTCCTTTTTCCTCCGTCAGCTCCGCAATCACATGCACATGGTTGCGGCAGACGCTCCACGCCAGCACGCGGCAGGACGTTTCTTCCGCGAGCCCGTTTGCCAGGGCCAGCGCCTCCTCCGTGCGGACGTGCGTACCCGCGCCCGCGCGTAAAGAAAGCTCAATATGGTTGTCAAAAGCCCGGTTCAGGCCGGAAGACAATGCGCCCAGCTTGCCATAGGCGCCCTTTTGCCCGGCCAGGGACATCTCCGCCATGAGGCGTGCCTTTTCCTGCTGCCAGGCAACCATATCCTGCGCCGGAAGGGCATCGTGCCCCCAAAAAACGATGGAATAAGCCGTGAGTTCCGCATGCAGCCCGGTTCTGGCTCCGACGCCCAGGCCGGAAGCAAGCCAGCCCGGGCGCAATGCAAGCGTTGCGCAGGGGCGTGCCTGAGGATCGGGCGGAATGGAGGAATCTGGGGGCATGAAGGAAAGTCAGAGAATGCCGTAGGATTGGTTGATGTCGGAGATGCTGGCGTTCTCGCGCCGGGAAACTTCTTCATAGAGAGAGGGTTCCCACAATTCGAAATATCCTCTCCGTGCGGCGAGCCGGACGGAGGAACTGAGCTGTGCGTGTTCGCACATTTGTTTGGGTATCAGCAGCTTGCCTTGAGCGTTGATGACAGCCTCCACACAGTTGGCGTATAATTTGCCGATGAACAGGTCGATCTGCGCTTCCGTATAGCCGGGAGTTGCTTCTATCTTGTCAATGAGTTGCTGGAATTTTTCCCGCGTATAGGCTTTAACGGTCGGCAAATCAAGGCGCCGGCCGGATAACAGGAGCAGGGCGCAACCTTCGGAGGGCCTCCATTCGGCCGGAATGGCAATCCGGTTTTTGGGGTCCAGCTTGTGCGTGTATGCACCAAAAAGGTTGTCTGATACACTGCTCATCGCATGCAAGTACACTACGTAGTTCCTTCAATACACTTTAATGCACCTGAAATGTCAACCCCGTACTGGAAAAAAGTATTTTTTCATATGTTTCTGCCGTGAAAAAAAGCATGGATACGGTCTTGCTCCCCTCCGGGGGCGGTATTATATTCCGCGCATGATGCAGTTTTGCGTGTTGGGCAGCGGCAGCGGGGGAAATGCCACCATTGTCAGGGCGGGGGAAACCGTCCTGCTGGTGGATGCCGGGTTCAGCGCCGCCAGGCTGCGGGATAAGATGAGGTCTGCCGGCGTGGAGCCGGATGAGCTGGACGCCATTCTGCTCACCCACGAACACGCGGACCACATGAAAGGCGTACACCAGTTCACCAGAAAACATGCCGTGCGCGTTTACGCCACCCGCCATACGGCCATGTGCGTCCAGGAAAAAGCGCCGGAGGCCCCCTGGGCCTATTTTGAAAAGGGCCAATCGTTCAAAATAGGAGATATCGTCATTACCCCCTTCCCCACTTACCATGACGCCGTGGACCCGGTGGGATTCAAATTTGAAACGGAGCGGTCCAGCCTGGGTTTTATTTCCGATACGGGGCAGGCTCCCGGCTGCATTGCGGAATACCTTGCCATGGTGGACAGCCTGGTGGTGGAATCAAACTATGATCCGGACATGCTGGCGGCCACTCCCAGGAGGCCTTGGCCGCTGAAACAGCGCATCGCCTCCGCGCACGGGCATCTGTCCAATGAGCAGGCGTGCGACCTGCTGAGGCGGATTGCCCATGACGCCCTGAAAAACGTGGTGCTGGCTCACCTGAGCGCAGAAAGCAATTCTCCGGCATTGGCAGAAAGCCTGATGCGTGATACCCTGCATGACATGGGGCTGGCTTCCACCTCCCTGTTCTGCGCCAGCCAGGACTCCTGCCTGCCGTGGATACGGGTCTGCTGAATACGCCTCTTTTCCTGTTCCTCCCGCCATGTTCCTCTCCACTTGTGAAATCATGAGCACGATCATTGGAGCCCTGGCGGGTTCCATCGCTTCCTCGCGGGTGAAGATGGACCTGTTCGGCGTGATTGTCTGCGGCACCCTGGCCGCTCTGGGCGGAGGAACCGTGCGCGACATCCTGCTGGACATACCGGTGTACTGGACGCTCCCTACCGGGGAAATTTTTGTTCTGGCCTCCGTCGTCACCAGCCTGGCAACCTTTTATGTGGCCCAGAAATATCCGCCTCCCATGGGCACTATCCGCGTGGCGGATGCCATTGTTCTGGCTCTTTTCGGCATGATTGGCACGGAAAAATCCTATCTCCACGGCTATACGCCTACTGTTTCCGTGATGATGGGCATTTGTACTGGCGTGGCGGGAGGCCTGCTGCGCGACGTGCTTACCGGCAACGTTCCCTACGTGTTCCGTCCCGGGGAACTGTATGCCACCGCGGCCCTGCTGGGCGGCGTGGCGTACGCAGTGCTTTACTATGCCGGAATTGATTCTTCCACCTGCTTCGTGGCGGGTTTCATAGTCACGCTTTCCGTACGTTTGGCGGCCATCCGCTGGAACTGGAACCTGCCTTCCTACATTCCGTTATTCACCTCGGATGCGGAGCCGGAAGCCCTGGAGGAAGAGGAAAAGGAAATTTTTTCCGGGAAGCCCGGCGCGCGGTAATGCGCTCTACTTGTGGAAGCACCCTTCTATGCAGTAAACGGAAAGCTTCTCCACTGACCCGTCCCGTTCACAGCAGGAGCGCATGTTGCAATGCGGGCACAGCTCCCGCACATTTGTTATGTCCAGGGTTCCCCGTTTTTCATGAAGGGAATAAAGGTATTTCAGGTATTTTCCTTCCGCGATACGGTGGTGGTTATCCTTTTCCTTTAATCCCTTCCATTCGTAAAGCCGTTTTCCCCCCTTGGAAGAATTGCAGGACTTGCATACTCTGACGACGTTGTCCGTGGTATCTTCTCCCCCGCAGTTGCGCGGCAGGATATGCTCCGTGGTCAAATCCTTTTTTCCGCCGCAATAAATACATTCCCCGGGATGTTCCATTTCCCTGACCCATTCGCGTACGGATGAAGACCAATGTATGGTCCCTGCGCAAAGCTCTTTCCATTTGCTCATAATCATGCCGTAATGAGCCTTCCCAAAACCGGAAGATGAGGCAATGATTTTGGCATATTGGTAATAAATGATCTGGCGGACGGATTTGACGGCGGAAGGAGGCATGGTAAAAAGATAAAAGTTGTTTGCTGAATCATGATGTCCGGATTTTCCGGAGCTTTATTTCCCTAAGCAGAAGGAGGAAAAAATGGCGCCCAGCACGTCCTCCGTATCCACGGCTCCGGTGATTTCTCCCAGGTTCGTCAGGGCCTCCCTCAGTTCCAGGGCCGTGAATTCCGGACTTTCCTGGCGGGAAATGGATTCTACTGCCAGCCGGACATGCTCCCGGCAGAGGCCCAGTTCATGCTGGTGGCGGGCATTGATGGCTACCAGGGAGCTGCCCGTTTCTCCGGGCAGGGAGGAGGCAAAGGCCTGGACAATGGCTTCCTCCAATTCTTTCCTTCCTTCCCCGGTGGCGCAGGAAAACCGGATGCCGGGCACGGCCTCCCAGTCCGGGTGGATTCCCAGGTCGCACTTGTTCAGAATAAGCAGCCAGGGCGTGGTGAGAACAGGGGCGGTGAAGTCTTTTACCCGGGGCATGGAGGCATCCGCCACTTCCAGAACCAGATCCGCGGTTTCAAGCGCCCTGTTGGTGCGGGTAATACCAGCCTGTTCAATGACGTCGGAAGATTCTCGCATGCCTGCCGTATCAATCAGCCTCAGAGCCAGCCCGGCCAGCTGGATGGATTCCTCCACCGTGTCCCTCGTGGTTCCGGCAATATTGCTGACAATGGCCCGGTCATATCCCAGCAGGGTATTCAGCAGGCTGGATTTTCCCACATTGGGAGGTCCGGCGATCGCCGTGCGGATGCCTTCCCGCAGCAGGCGTCCGCCTTCGGCAGTTTTAAGGAGGGAGGAAAGCTTTTCCTCCATGCTCCGGAGGCGCGCCAGCAGATCGGAGGCGGTGTCCGGGGAGATGTCTTCATCCGGAAAATCAATATAGGCCTCAATGTGGGCCAGCACATGAACCAGGTTGTCTTTCAGTTCGTCCACCTGGGCGCCGACGCCTCCGTCCAGCTGGGTTTGCGCGGCTTTCAGGGCCAGGTCGCTCCCGGCGGAAATCACATCCATCACGGCTTCCGCCTGGGTCAGGTCCATGCGCCCGTTCAGGAAGGCCCTTTTTGTGAACTCTCCCGGTTCCGCAGGGAAGGCCCCGCATTGGTAGAGGCGTTTCAGCAGGCGGTCCGTCACCAGCATGCCGCCATGGCAGGAGATTTCCGCGGTATCTTCCCCCGTATAGCTGGCCGGGGCGGGGAACCAGGTGACAAGCGCCTGGTCAATGGCGGCTCCTTCCGCGTCCCGGATGCAGACCAGCGTCGCCCTGCGCGGCCGGAGGCGTTCCGTGAAAGCCGCGGGGGTGCATTGTTTCAGGATGTCCATGCAGCCGGGGCCGCTCATGCGGATGACGGCGATGGCCCCCTGTCCTGCGGCGGTGGCCTGTGCGGCTATGGTGCGTTCCGGGTCAGTCATGGTTCTATGGATTCAAAAAAGCCGCCCCCGAGCAACTTGCCTCCGTCGTAAAAGGCGCAGACCTGTCCCACGGCCAGGGCCCGGAGGGGCGTGTCAAAGTTCAGGCGCACCTTTCCTTCTCCCAGATATTCGCAGGAGGCCCATTCCGCCTTGGCCCGGTAGCGGGGCTGGGCCATGACGCGGGCCGGCAGGGGGGAGAGCGTATTGGAAATGCCGCCGACCACGGCGAGGGACGCGTACAATCCCCGCGTGGACGCATCTTCATATCCCAGAATCAGGCGGTTACGTTGGACATCCTTTCCCACCACCACATAGGCGACTCCTTCCCGCGGGGAGGCGACTCCGTGGCCTTTCCTCTGGCCCATGGTGAACAGATGCAGACCGTTGTGCGTGCCGAGCGTCTTGCCTTCCGTGTCCACGATTTTGCCGGGCTTGTCCGGCAGGTAGTGGCGCAGGAAATCGCTCATTTTTACCTGGCCGATGAAACAGATGCCCTGGCTGTCTTTCTTGCGTGCCGTGGGGAGGCCGTATTTTTCCGCAAGAACGCGCACTTCCGGTTTCAGCAGATCCCCAAGGGGAAAGACGGCGCGGGCTATCTGGTCCGGGCGCATCAGGGACAGGAAGTAGGACTGGTCTTTGTTCGGGTCCCGCCCGCGCAGGATGAAAGCCCCTTGCGGCGTGTCCATCCTGCGGGCGTAATGGCCGGTGGCGACGTAGTCGAATCCCTGTTCCAGGGCATAATCCAGAAAGACGCCGAATTTCATTTCCCGGTTGCACAATACGTCCGGGTTGGGCGTATATCCGGCGCGGTAGCCTTCAATCAGATAATTCACGATGCGGGCGCGGTATTCGTCCACCAGGTCAATGACCCGGAATTCAATACCTGTTGTTTTGGCGACGGCCAGCGCGTCCTGAATGTCCTGTTCCCACGGGCATTCGCCGGGAATGCCTTCGTCATTCACCCAGTTTTTCATGTAGGCCCCCACTACGTCATGGCCCTGCTCCACGAGCAGGGCCGCTGCCACGGAGCTGTCCACTCCGCCTGATAAGCCTACAAGGATGCGTGCCACGATGCTGGAAAAGATATGGGGTGATGAGGCGGACCGCTTTGAGAAAGGCTTTGCCGCCTGCCCCTGTAAACCAAAGATGTTTCCGGAAGCCAAGACAAAAAGCGCGGAAGACAGGCATCCTGATCGGTTATTCAACGGAGCTTTCGACAGATCTCTGGCTTTTAAGCGGGTGGCGTAAGCTCAATTGGCCATGCGTGTCCTGCGCCCATGGTTCATTGCTGCGTGCGTGATGAATGGCGTCTGGCATTTTCCCCGCTTGTGGGGCTGTTCCGGATATTTACCGCCGTATGAACGAGGGTGAACGTTCCAGTTCCTTCATGATGCGTTCTGCAAGATTCCGGGGAGAGTCGGAGGGGGAAGCCGGAAGTTTCCGGAGCCATTGTTCGCGTTTCAGCCAGGTGCGCTGCCGTTTGGCGTATTGCCGGGTGGCGAGGGCCAGCCGGACCTGGCAGTTTTCACGGGAGATTTCCCCGCGCAGCATGCTTCGTATCAACGCCAGGCCCAGGGTGCGTTCCGCTGTGGCGGAGCATGGGCCGAGGGAAGCCGCTTCCTCCACCGCGCCCTCCTGCATCATGCGTGCGGCACGGCGGGCGATTCTTCCGTCCAGTTCAGGAACATCCCTGCTGATGACCCAGCCGGGTCCGCGTGGCGGGGCCAGCCAGTTCCTTTTCCAGAAGGAAAGAGGTTTCCCTCCGGCAAGGACGATTTCCAGATTGCGTTCCACATAACGCCGGTTGGCGGCATCCGTCGAGGCCGCTCCTTCCGGGTCCAGGGAAGAAAGCCTGGCGTATAGCGCTTCCGTGGAACAGTCCGCGAACGAGGCGCGGAGAGCAGCGTCCCCCGGCGGCGCTTCCGACAGGCCGTGGGAGAGGAATTTGAAGTACAGGCCGGAACCTCCCGTGACGATGGCTATTTTCCCGCGTGCGCGGATTTCTTCCATGCAGCGCATGGCGCGGTGGTAGTGTTCCGTGGCATTCCAGTTCCTTTGGACGGGAATAATGGAAACCATGTGGTGGGGAACCCGTTCCCGGTCCGCCGGGGAAGGCGCCGCCGTCAGGATGGGCATTTCCCGGTACACCTGGTAAGCGTCGGAACTGACAATTTCTGCGTCCAGCATCTCCGCCAGTTCCACGGCTGCCGCGGATTTCCCCGACCCGGTGGGACCTGCCAGGAACAGGGTCATGGGAAATGCTGCCTGATGGGGTGGAAAAGGTTCAATCATAACATGGAGTGATGACGGATAGAGCTTATTGTTTTTGTGAGGCCCTAAAGACTGCTCCTGCTTAAAAGCTGTTGGAGGAAGCGGAAAAGCGGAGGCGAGATGGCTTCATATCCCAGGGCGTTGAGATGAAGGCCGTCCCAAGTATAAAGGCTGGCATCCTTTCCCGGAAGGAAGAAATGGAGGGGGAGGACATGGACATTTTCTCCAAAGTCGTGTTGCAGCAGACAATTCCTGAAGGTTTCCATACGCGACCCTTTTTGCGCGATAAGCGGGGGAATGACAATGATGGCGGTCGTTTCCGGGCTGTAAATCTCCCTGATTTTTTTGACGATAGCCACGTTTCCCTGAAAAGCCGTCCATCCCAGGCTTTTTTGCACTCCCAGATTGTTGACTCCCGAATACAGGACGATGATTCTGGGCGCCAGGGGGCTTGTCAGGCCGTCGTTGAGGCGCCAGAGCAGGTTGCCCGTGGTCTCGCTCCTGGTTCCCAGGTTGAGGCATCCCAGAGGGGCAAACCAGGTTTCCCAGGAATGTTTCCCTTCTTTCCGCCAGAATTCCATGGTGGAGGAACCCAGGAACAACACGGGGGCATGGGGATTCAGCCGGGCATTGCGTTTGTCCTGCCGGTGTTTTTCCAGCAGGGCGCCCTGTTCCGGGGAATAGGAAAGGGGATGGACAGCCAAATAGTAGCGGTAGGCGTGTTTGGCGCACCAGACGGCGCCTAATGCGGCCGGAACGGTTAAAAGAAGAAAGAGGATACAGGCCTTAATTTTTTTTGGGAACATGGGTGATGCGGTCGTTGGCGACGTAGGGCAGGCAGGCCGGGAAGAATTTTCTCAGGAAAAGATAGAATGCGACGATAAGGAAAATGATGGCCGGTATTAATACAAAGGGAGCGAAAAAGGATTGTTTCCAGATGTGGGAGGGGATCAACATGATCAAAGGATAATGAAGAACAAATATCAGGAAACAGGCGGGAGCATAGTTGGACAGCTTTCTGGCAGCGGGAATTTTCTTTTCCAGCCAGATTCCAAGGGCCATGAGAAGAAGCGCCCCGAAGACTGGGCAGAGGGAATTCAAATGGACAGCCGGCCAGGAGATATTCCATACTCCATAGGATGCCAGTATTTTGTGCATGTTCCATTCCGGGTTATTCTGGCAAACGCTCAAGTAATTGGTGATGCTGAGCAGAAACCCGGTTCCTACGGCGAGCAGGACGAGGGGAGTAAAGGAATTTTTGTAAACGTGTTTTACTTCAGCCAGTTTGATGGAAGACAGGAAAAGGCCCAGACTGAACAGGGAGACGGTGAATGGAGCAAGGGTGATCTTGTTGGACGGCACAGGGTATTGGAGCCAGTCCGTGCTGAAGCTGATCAGGATCAGGACAAAAACCGGATACTTCAATTTCAGCAGCAGGGGAGAAATGAGGGAGCAGAGAATAATATCCCTCAAAAACCATGTGGGCGGGGAAAAGGGTTCTCCCGTCAATCCATTGATGGAAAGAGGAATAAAATCGGGAGTGAAAAGGGAGCGGAAGCCTGCAAGGTTGCATAAGTATTCCGGCAATCCCATATTCATGATTCCCGGATGGAGGAAAGAGATGGCTACATTCCAGAACAGAAAGGGAATGAGAAGCGTATAACCCCGTTTGAACGCTTTGTTCCAGGAATTATTCCGGCCCATGAAATAGCCTGCCAGAATCAGGAAAAATGCCACGCGGCCGTTGAAAACCGGAAGCTGGAACAGGCTGGCGAAAGAGAAGGCCGGCGCATGGACGCATACAATCAGGCATGCCGCGAGGAATCGGGATATGTCAATCCAATGTTCCCGGGATGAGGGTAATAAAATTGTAGGATTTTGCGGTGTCATGAAAGAGTCTGCCTTTGGAGCCCCCTGAGGCAGGCAGGGGAAATGCTCAAGGGCAGATGGCTTGTTGTGTTTCCCGGGGATGTTTGAGACGTTCGGGGAGCGGTTTATTTACTGCGGGATTTCCGATGGCCAGGCAGCCGGGAGGCACATCCCGGGTGACGACGGCTCCTGCGGCGACTACGGAACCGGAGCCGATGGTGACTCCTTTCAAGATGGTGGCCCTGGCGCCGATGAAGCATCCTTCCCCGATGGAAATGGGTTGCCCCTGTTCGGGCTGCCCCAGGGTTGATCCCCACCTGGCGCCGCTCCGGGGATAGTGCATGTCGTTGTCCAGAATCAGCGCGTCCGCTCCTATCAGCGTGTGGCGTCCGATGCGGATGCCGTTGACGCAGACCAGGGTGGCCCCGCTGATGCCGCATCCGTCCTCCAGAATGATGCTTGCCTGATTGGAAAGGGCGGCCAGGCAGGTGTGATGGGAAAGTACCGGATTCATCCGGGCCAGGGAGTGGATGGTGACTCCGTTGCCGATGGTGATGGATGCTCCCGGGAATTTTTTAATGAGGGGAAATCCGGAAAGAATGATGCCTGTTCCGGTGCGCACCCCCTTGAGCCTGAGCAGCAGGCGGCCTATCCCGGAAAGCAGATGGATAAGGAATAATTTCATCAGCGTGAATACAGCATGGTATGATAACGTGACAGGCACCCGGTTACTGTCTGCTTTACGTCCAGCAGGCGGCGGCATTCCTGATGCCGCTCCATTCCCATGGACATGGCTTTATCCAGGCTGACGGAAAGTTTTTGCGCGGCCTCCCTGATGGCGGCGCTGTTGCGGACAGGGACAATATAGCCGGATACGCCGTCCTGAACATATTGAGTCTGCCCTCCTTCTTCTGTGGTGATTACCGGAAGGCCCATAACTCTTGCCTCCTTCACGATATTGGGGCAGCAATCCCCCAGGGTGGGATGCACCAGGAACCACACCGTGGAGAGGTGCTGCTGGAGTTCTGAGCGGGAAATGCTGCCCAGCCAGTGGATATTGGGGGTGGACAGGGCTTCCAGCCTTTCCCTGAGGGCTCCGTTGCCCGCAATGAACAGCTGGACATGGGAAAGGGACGGATGCGTGAAAGCCTCCACCAGGTAGGAGATGCCCTTCAACTCGTAAATGGTTCCGGCAAAGAGGCAGGAAGGTTCCGGGGAAGGTTTTCTGTCAAGATTGTAAAAGGAAGGTTCCACGCCGTATTCCATGCAGGACAGGCGGGCCTGGGGGGCAATTTCCGAAACGCGGTCGCATGCCCAGGGGGATTCGCACGTGATAAGATCATAATGTTTGACGGCCATCCGTTCCCAGAGGGCCTGCATATGGAGGAGGAAGGCCTGGGGAGCGCGCTGGCAGTAGGCGGTGAGTGCTCCCTGGTAGGAAAGGAGCTTCTTTCCCCGGAAGGCAATCCCCGCCAGAGCGTAAGCCTGCTCCACCCCCCATACGTGCAGGAGGTCCGGCTGGATATCGTTCAGGGTCTTGCGTATTCTCCGGACTGTCAGGAAATGGGCCGTCAGAATATTTCTGCCCATGCTGCCCAGGGGAAGAATGTGAATGGTCTGGTTGCGCATCTGGATGGTCTCCGCGGCAGAAACGGCTTTGCTGAGAGTAATCCAGTGGATGTCAAAATCTTCCTGATATTCCAGAGCATGAAAAAGGGAAAAAATCCAGGGAATCGTACGCCGGTCCCTGTCACGGAAAGATGTCAGCAGCCGCCCCAGGGGGAGATCTGCTGCTATGGCTAATACGGGACGGAGGCGTTTGGGCGTCATGGATGGAAAAGAGGGGGCAAGGTTAGCAGGTGGATAGATGGTTCTGGACGATGGAGGACGCGAATGGAGAATTTTCTTCCGGACGGGTGGAGGAAAAAAGCAGTTCCTCCCACTCTCTGTCTACTGCGTCGGGGGCGTAACGGGCTTCCCATTGCCGGAGGCCCTTATGTCCCAGTGTTTGCCTTATTTTTTCGTCCGTCAGCGATTCCACGGCTTTTTCCAGCATGGAAGGGGAAGCCTTTTTCAGGACGATCCCTCCTTCCAGGGTGGAAAGGGCTCCTGCATCCGGAGCGAACCAGGGAACGCCGCATGACATCGCCTCCAAAATGGAGAGGGGCTGTTGTTCCTGGTAAGAGTAAAGAAAAACGGCATTGCTTTCCATAATGGCGGCTTCTACCTCCGGACGGGGGAGCCTGTAGAGAATCCTGAATCTGGGATCATCCCCAATGGCCTGTTCCATTTGTTCCGCATAGGAATTGCGCTGGGGAATGAGAAAAAGAAAAGTGATATGCCGCAGATGGGTGCGTTTTACATGGCGGATGAAGAGAAGCTGCCGTTTCCTCATGCTGGCGCTGGCGGGGCAGGTGAAAACGGGGGCGGAGGAAAGTCCGTATTTTTCCCGGAAGAAAGGAACGGTTCTTTTCAGAGCCGGGAATGTGTTGGGAATACAGGAATAATTGGAAAGTTTGCGTCCGGATGCGCAGTAATAATCAAAGCTTTTGAAAAGTGTTCCGTAAGGGTCGAGAAAAACGAGACGGTTTAATGGTGATTTCCTGCATACGTTGAGAATATCCTTGCGTATTTGGAAAAAGGAGCAGAGCCATTTTTTCAGGCCGAAAAAGGGTGGGCAGTTAAGGCGGAAAAAAGAGCGGAAGTTGGTAGCCGTTCCATGGGAGCGGAGGAAAAATGGAATGCCTGAATCCCGTGCCGCGTCCAGCAATTCTTCCCGGCACCAGTCCGCCCAGGAGTGGTAGATAATAACATCCGGTCGGAAATCTTTCAGAAACCCGTTCAGGTATTCCCTTAAACGGGCGCTGTTCTTTGTCAGGGTGTCCGGCAGGGTGGTGAGGGGGCTGTATGGGTGGGAGCGGAAAGAATCCTCCGGAGAATCCAGAGGGCGGGTGAGGACGTGGATATCCCAGTCCAGGGAGCTCAGGCTGCAGGCCATTTCATAGGCAGCCATCCCTACACCTCCTTCTTCCGGAGGAAAAACATATGTAACGATGAGAACCCTGCCCTTGCTCACGGGCGGTAATGTAGATGAAAAGAAAAAATAAAACAAGGACACTTTATGGAACTGTTCCGGTTCATGGAGCCCGTAAAAATGAGGAATTTGTTTTTTATCCGGTGAGCAGATAAGGGAGGCGGCGTGGGAACGGGAGATTCTGCCCGGTTTCTATCCCCTGTAAAGGCCTGTTGGCCGGGGCTTCATAAAAAGATATTGATGCAGCAGAATGTTGTGCTAGATTGGCACCGCTTTCCGTACCCGTATGACCGGCAATATTCCGTTGGTATATTGCCGGTTGAATAAATAATCCAGTTATCAATAAAACAGGTATTTTTAACTTCTCCCGGGAAAGGATAAAATTGATGGAATAAATAACATGGAAGAATCCCGCGTAAAGAAAAGCCTGTTGAACGCCAGGGTCAATCTCATTTTCTATGTTTTGATTCTTCTCATTTCCTTTTTTTCAAGGAAGATATTCTTGAATTGCCTGGGTGCCGATTTTGTCGGTTTGACGGGAACATTAATGAGTCTGCTGAATTTCCTCAATTTGGCGGAACTTGGCATCAGCACGGCTATCGGGTATGTACTTTACAAGCCGATCTTTGAGCGTGATGAAACCAGGATTAATGAAATCATCTCCGTGCTGGGGTACATGTACCGGTGGATAGGGCGGCTGATCATCGCGGCTGGAGTAGTGCTTTCCTGTTTCCTTCCGGTTATTTTCCCTTCCACAGGCTTTTCCTATGGAATCATCTATTTTGCTTATTATTCCTTTCTGGCCTCTTCCCTGATCGGGTATTTTGCCAACTACAGGCAGACCCTTTTGGGAGCGGACCAGAGGAATTACGTGGTGGCGTTTTATTTCCAGACGGCGTCCATCATCAAAATCATATGCCAGATGCTGTCTGCATGGTATACGGGAAGCTATTATTTATGGATAGGGATAGAACTGTTCTTCGGCATTATTTACTCCTTCATCCTGAATTGGAAGATCAATCAGGTATATCCCTGGCTGAAGAGCGATGTGGCCCTGGGAAAGAAGCTGTTCAAAAAATATCCTGAAGTCACTAAATACACCAAGCAGTTGTTTATGCATCGGCTGGGAAGCTTTTTCCAGTTTCAGATGACGCCGTTCCTGGTATATGCCTTTGTTTCCCTCCAGATGGCGGCCTATTTCGGCAACTATTCCACCATTGTGGATAAACTGCACCTTCTGGTCAATAATCTGCTCGGCAGTACGGAAGCCAGTGTGGGCAACTTGATTGCGGAGGGAAATGCGGGAAAAATCCGCAAGGTATTTAGTGAGCTGTTTTCCCTGCGCATGCTGATTGCCGGGACGGTATGTTTCCCCCTTTACCAGCTTCTGGAGCCATTCATCACGCTTTGGCTGGGGGCGGAATATATCCTTCCTCGGGAAATCATGTTGCTGCTCGTTATCAGGCTATTCATTACCATTACGCGGGGGGTTGTGGATCAGTTTTTATACGGTTACGGTTTGTTTTGGGATGTGTGGGCTCCTCTTGCGGAAAGCGTGATCAACATTTCCGTGGCAATCATCGGAGGTTACTTATGGGGATTGCCCGGCGTTTTGTTGGGGGGAGTCTCTAGCCTGATACTTATTGTGGGCATCTGGAAGCCTTTCATGCTGTATAACTGGGGATTCAGAAAAAATGTGATGAGTTACTGGTTCCAGTTCGGTTACCAACTGGCGCTGGTTTCGATTTCGGCCGTGTTCATGGGCTGGATCTGGAAATTCGTTCCCCTGCAGCCTTCCGCGTCTTTCTTCTCCTGGTTTTTATGTGCTTTTCTCATGGCTGCCTCTTATGGCGGTGTGACGGTTCTTTTAATGTATTGCGGTACGCAGGGCATGCGCGGCATGACGCGCCGCGCGCTGGAGATGGTGGGAACCCGGCTGCCGTGGCGGAAGAAAAATTGAATAGGGACGCAGAGGTGTTGCCGGGCATCGGGAATGGGAACGCTGCGGTATTCATGCTCATTCTTCGGTAATCGTTTCTTCCGTCGTTTCTTCTTCGGCTTCCGGGTCAACAAAATCCTCCACCGCCTCGGAGACAATGATATTGCTCTCCATGGAGGAAAACCCGTAATACGCCGGATTGACGTTATTGCAATGCAAGTGCATCGTCGCCGGAAGGAAAGCTCCGGACAGCGCCCAGCTATTGGCATTCTCCATATCAAGATAATATCCGGAAAATGGATAAATGCTCTCAAAGCAGTGAACTCCCTTCACCGTGGCAATCTTGACGCAGCCGCGGGAGGAATTCCCGCCATGCAGCAGCCACAACGCTCCCCTGTCTTCGGTATCATATCCTCCGTCCTGGTATTGCTCGTAAACCACCGCGTACACGCAGACGGGATAACCAGTGTTAGAAGACGTCTCCGGCGCGAGGGCCTGCGTCGTCTTCATCTTCCATTTCTGCTCGGCATTGGAATAATAAATCTCCCGGACACGAATGTGATACCCCCCCGCGTCCGCGTCCCGGACATGATCAAACGTAATATCGATAATCTCCCCAATCCTATAGCCGCCAGCCGCCTGATCCGGCACCAGCGTAAACGCGTCCCTGTCCCTTCCCATGCGCACGACCGTGGTCATCTGTCCGAACCTGGCCGTGAATTTAGCGCTGACAGACGGAAGGCGCACCGGAGCCACCCACCCCCGGATGCTGGAATAATTGTGCATGGGCCTAGCGTTGGTCACGAGGCCGCATTTCACGGTGAAAGTGGAATTGGCCGGGACGTTGAAATAAAGAGAATTGGGTTCCTTGTCTGTTTTGAAAACCGTCCCATTGGAAGATGAGCAATCCGCCAGGAGGGGATAACACCTGACGGAAAAAGCGTCCGTCACGGCGGTCAGCCCGGCGGCGTACAGGCGGTTGACCGCTGACATATCCGTTGCCGCTCCCACGGCAAGAGGGATGTTAATGCCGCCGTTGGCGTTGACGGCTCCTGTAAAAGTCCCGGATTCCGCCGTCAGGTTTTTTAACTCGGCATTTTCTCCTTGCCTGATACCGTTCTGGCCCGGCAGCCCTGGAACGGCTGTTTTGAAAACCTGGGTGATCAAAGCGTCTTCATCGGATACTTCTATGGCGTCCGTCGGGGCCGCAAAACCGTATTGCCCTTTTTTCTCTGCTTCCAGAATAAGCATGGACGTCTCTCCGGAATTGAAAATGGCGCTTACAGTACAAGCTTTTGTACAGGTCATGACATAGGAACTTCCCTTAATAGTATCAACTTTCATAAATGAATGATTTTTTTACTATTGATAAAACTCCGGAAAAATCATCAGGCATAAAACGTTGAGACGTTCCTGAAGGCATATGCGGACAGTTTCTCCCGGATTCGGGAAAATTCCGGAGGGGAGTTAAGTCGGCTTGTTAAAAAATAGCCGGCTCTGGCATTTCCCCATAAAAGGCGGCGCAGTAAATAGGCTGGGCATCAGGAAAATATAAAGCCCCCCCCTCCGTATTTCTATTGATGCTTGCCCTGTAAAAGCCGTTTTCCCTTTCCCAGGAGGCATCTCATTTTGGAGATGAACATCCGTCCGGGATCGTTTTGCTTCCGGAAATCCCTGATATCAGCTTTCCACGGAGATTTCTTCCAATACTTGTAGAACAATCCGTAATCCTGGCGAATACTGTTGGGATGCCAGGGTTTGGGATGGCCCCAGTAGTGGATAATGCCCGGCCGCCTGGCGGCTTCCAGCAGGTCTGCGGGCTTCAGGGGATTATTTCTGAAGCTTTTCACGCCTTCCCAGCGAATGGACCAGATAGCCCCGTCGCAAATGTTCCACATGGGGTGAAGCAACAAGATACGCTGCTGATAGCATACATTCAGAATATCCTGATCCTGCCAGGAAAGGCGGTGAATATTGTTTTTCGCCCAGGAGAAAACCTGGGATTCAAAACGTTCTTCGCGTATTCTTCCAATATGGTAAAGAATGACGCCGGCATTGATGTAAATGGAGTCCCGGTCCAGATTCATTTCTCTCTTCCAGCGTGAAAAAGATTCCTCGGATAAATCTTCCGTGGTGAAAACGCCGGCAATGAGGCAATCTCCGAATTCTGATTCATACATGGGGCTTATGTCCCTGTTGAAAATGGTATCAATATCCACGTAAAGGGCGCGTTCTACCGTGGCGGGAAGTTCCCCTGCGAGGCCAAGACGGTAATACGTCGCCGCCGACCATTTGGAACCGACGGGGAAATCCGTATATTTATCCTTCATGTCAATGAAGTGCAAATGGAGATTGTAGTCCTGTTGCAGGGAATGGAAACGGGCCGTATTATCCCCGCTTAACCCGTCAGTCATGATGTAAATATCGGCATGAACGCCGGGCGGCAAATTCTCCATGAGGGACACAATGCTCACGCCCGTTCCCAGCGCGCCGTTATCGTCTGTAGCATATACGATATTCATGATCGTGAACGGACTGGAACTTGGTGTTTGCTCTCTGTTCCGTTATTGGTTTGCAGCCGGAAAAACAGGAAGCGTCCCATCCTTTCCAGGCGGTCCAGCCATTTGCAGGAGAACATGGTTCTGTCCATGAGAGCGGAAAATGATTGTTCCATGCCTGCCCTTGCGGAACACGCTTTCATATAGGAGTCCAAAAACGGCCGGTTCAGGCATGGGTGCATGATTTTCCTGATTCTGCCCGTCAGGGAAATCCGTTCCTCTACGTTGAGCGATAACAGTCTTTTGGGATGCAATTCCCTGATGACCAGATAATGAACGGCAAATTGCCATTTGGGATTTTTCATGGCTTCAAGCTCATTCAGCAGAGGCGCAATGAGTGAATGGAGGGAGACATGCTGATAATGCTCATCATGCATGGCGGAAGAAGCTCTCTGCCTGTAAATGGAGGTGACGGAGCCTCCCAGCCCGATCAGGCCTGTCCCCCGCATGCACCGTGTCCAGTACAGGCCGTCTTCCCCATAGGGCATCGTTTCTTCCCAGGGGGGAAGCCGGGACGCAAGAGACGAATTCAGGATTACACTGCTGGAATGCATGAAAAGCACTCCCCGAATCCCCAGCCTCCGGATAGATTCGGGATAAGATGGAGGGCGTGGCGGGATGGCCTCCAGTTCATCCCTCATGTAGCGGTTGGCATAGGCCAATATCTCCGGATGACGGTTGAAAAAATCGGCTGCCAGCTCCAGATGCTCGGGATACCAGTAATCGTCTCCGTCCATGAAAGCGATGTAAGCCCCCACGGCCTTCTTCATCCCTGCGTTTCGTGCCCGAGACACGCCGCCGTTAACTTGGGAAACCAGGCGAATTCTGGGGTCATGAAAAGATTGAATGATGGAAACGGTTTCATCGGAAGAACCGTCATCCACGATGATGATCTCAAAATTCTGGAATGTTTGAACCAGTACTGACTGAAGGGCGGCAGCAATATAATTCTCCAGATTATAAGCCGGGATAATAATGCTGAAGAATGGTTTCTGCATGTAAGGGGAATGATGAGCTGCTTCGTGAGTGGAACGGGAATCAGGATATGGAGAAAATGATTCTGATGGGGTTGTAACTATCGCAACCGGTGAATGGCGGGGGGCGAATCCATTGTTCCTCCCATGATTCATCAGTGCGCGAATGAATCTGTCATAGCGAATTCCAAATCCGATTGGGAAATTCAGGATTCAGCATGAATGAACAGAGAATTGTCCCAAGACCTCATGGAACCTGTGGGGTGTGGAGGTATTCCGGCTGGGTCTGGTTCTAAGAGTTCTATGATTCTAAAAAATAATTGCTTATGAAAAAATGTGTGTTTTGGGAGCAATAAGGGAAAGCAGAATCTTTCTCCCTGTTTTCCCGGCTTCGGGCTCCCTGCCCGCAAGGGGGGAGATTCTTGATGACAAAACGTCCGCGCCACATAAGTTCCTTGGTATAAAAATCAACCCTTGACCCCGGATTTGGAATCCGGTATGAACGTGACGCCTTATTAATAAACAGAAAAGGGCATTGTCCTCTTCATGGTTGACGTTTTCTTTTCCGTGTTTTTTCTTCATGAACCCTTCGGAACTTCCTTCCATCAGCATTATCCTGACCGGGCATAATGAGGAGAGCAGCATCAGGGATGCTATCCGGAGCGTATTCGGGCAGGATTATGAAGGGCCGGTTGAAATCATCCTTTCGGATGACGGCTCTTCCGATGGGACTTTCGCCGTCATGCAGGAAATGGCGGCTCAATATAGGGGGCCGTACCGGGTACTCCTGAACCGAAATGAAACGTCTCTGGGGCGAGGGCCTCATATCCGGCAGGCGATTAGTCTGGCTTCCCATGAATGGATTCTCCGTCAGGATGGGGACGATTGTTCCTTCCCTTGGAGATGCAGGCTTTTTGCCTGGGCGGTGATGGAACGCCCGGATGCCGTGGCTGTGGTCAGCCAGATGACCAGCGTCTATGAGGAACCGGGCGTTGCTTTTGAATTCCCGGCCTTTCCTGCTGCTCCGCGGGAAATGCCGAATGTTGCGCTTCAGGAGGGGGCCTTTTCTTCTGCCGCCCATTACGGCGGAAGCATGATGATCAGGAAGAGCGCCTGCGAATGGGGCAACTCCCTGCGGATGACGGCCAGTTTTGAGGACGATTTGATGGGGTTTCACGCATGGCTTCAGGGCAATATTTATGAAATGCCGGACATATCCTTATATTATTACCGGTTTGCCCTTAAAAATATTTGCGCCGTCAACAGCGCGTTCCGGTTTGCCGACATGCGGACGGCGGAGGCCTTTGAAAAAAGGGAGCTGGAAATGAAAAGCCAGTTGAAAAAAAGCAAGGAGGCGGGGCTGGAACTGTGCGGGGAATTGCTGGAGGGCCTTGTTCCGGTTTTTCGTTCGCGGGAAGAACTGCTTGCCGAAATGGAGGAGAGGAGAAAAATCATAGACAGCATTGACCGGCAGCAGAATTGGTGGAGTTATTCCTTTCGACGGAGATGGGTGTTGAGGCGGACGGGATGGATGGGTATCGTCCACTGCCTGCCACAAAAGCTGTATTTGTTCTGCATGGTTTTCTTTTTCAAGCTCAGGAAAGTAAAACAGGCCGTTTGCGGCGCCCGGCAGAATTTGGAATGAGGGTAAGGAAACGCTTGAAGCAGGGGGGAACTTTTGCTCGGGCGGGTTCTTTCCGGTTCGGCGTTGTTTTTGATGGGGTGGGGGCGGAAGATGGCCTCTCCGGATCGAAAGAAGCCGACGTGCGGACTGGAAAGGTGTTCTATTCCGGCTGGGATTGACGGCAAAGCAGCCGGGACCGTCACGAGGGAAACCGGGAGAGAGAGGCCGGATTGATGCGTGGAAGATTGATTTTCTCCGGGAAAAGAAAAAGCGCCTTTCCGGGAATGAGGGAAAGGCGCGGTGACAGGATCAGGGGCGTTGTCCCGGATATTAGTACACGTCCCGCTGGTAACGGCGGTGCTGTTTCATGTCCGCCACATATGCCGCGGCTTCCTCCGGAGTTTTATGGCCCCAGGTCTGGATGACTTCATGAAGGGCGGCGTCCACATCCTTCGCCATGCGGGAGGCGTCTCCGCAGACATAGAAGCAGGCGCCGGCTTCCAGCCATTTCCAAAGCTCTTCGCCTTCCTGAACCATGAGGTGCTGCACATACACCTTCTTTTCCTGGTCGCGGGACCAGGCCACGGACAACTTCAGTTTGCCGGTGCCGGTCAATTGGGTCAGCTCATCTTCATAACAGAAATCAGTAGCCCTGTACGGATTGCCGAAGAACAGCCAGTTGCCGCCCTTGGCGCCGGAGGCGATGCGTTCCTCCCAGAATGCCCGGAAGGGGGCGATGCCGGTGCCGGGGCCTACCATGATGATGGGAGTGTCCCCGTCTTCCGGCAGACGGAAATTCTTGTTGGTATGTACGAATACCCTGGCCGTATGGCCCGGCTGGAGGCGGTCCGCCATGTAGGTGGAGCAGACGCCGCCGCGCTTGCGGTCACGGGCCGTGTAGCGCACCGCGCCCACGCACAGATGAACCTGTTCGGGATGGGCGTTCGGGCTGGAGGCGATGGAATAAAGGCGCGGCATGATCTTTTTCAGAATGCCGGTGAAAGTTTCCGCGGATTCGAAGGAAGCGGGATATTCCGTGGCCAGATCCAGCATGTCCCGGCCCCACAGGAAATCGTTGAGGGCGTCTTTATCCCCGGCCAGAAGCGCGTCCAGCTCCTGGCTGCCGGAGGCGGCGGCCCATTTGGTCAGCAGGGCTTTGTTGACATTGGTAATGTCATAGCAGTGAACCAGGGCGTCCTTCAGGCTTGCGGTTTCCCCTTCCGGCGTGGGAACCTGGGAATCCGGGCTGAGGCCGAGCTTGTCAATCAGAGCGTCCGCCAGGGCCGGATCATTGGCGGGAATGACGGCCAGGGCGTCCCCGGCAATGTAATTCATCCCGGAACCGTCCAGGCTGTATTCAATGTGGATGGTTTCCTTGGGACTGCCTTCCCCGGTGAGGTGCTTGACGGAGAGGACGGGAGCGGGAAACGGATTTTTTTTGCCGTATGGTTCAGTGGTCATGATGATGGGGGAGTATGAAAAAGAATATTACCAGCGGATAACGGCGGCGGACCAGGTAAGCCCGGCGCCGAACGTGACCAGGACGACATTGTCTCCCTTGCCGAATCTGCCGGAACGGCGCGCTTCGTCAAAGGCGATGGCGACGGCGGCCGCGGACGTGTTGCCGTACTTCTCAATGTTCACGAATACCTTATCTTCAGGAATGGAGAGGCGCTGCGCTACGGCGTTAATGATGCGGAGGTTGGCCTGGTGGGGAATAATCAGCTGAATATCGTCCGCCGTGAGGCCGGCGCGTTCAATGACGCTGGCGGCGGAGGCTTTCATGCGCGTGACGGCATGGCGGAAAGTCTCATTGCCGCGCATGGCCAGGGTGGCCAGGCGTTCATGGGCGTTTTCCGCAGTGGTGGGGCAGCGGGAGCCGCCGCCCGGAATCTGGAGCAGGTCATGCAGGGAGCCGTCCGAACCGATATCCGTGGCAAGGACGGAGCCTTCCCCCTCTTCCCCTGTGGAGGCCTGGAGCACGGCTGCCCCGGCGCCGTCCCCGAACAGGACGCAGGTGCTGCGATCCTCCCAGTTGACGACGGTGGAAAGTTTTTCCGCGGCGATGATGAGCGCCGTCTTCATCTGGCCGGTGCCGATGTACTGGACGGCGGTCTTCATGGCGAACAGGAAGCCGGAGCAGGCGGCGGAAATGTCAAAGGCGGCGGCATTCTTGGCGCCCAAGGCATCCTGGATATAGCAGGAAGTGGAAGGGGTGAACGTATCCGGCGTGATGGTGGCGACGATAATCAGGTCAATATCCTCCGGCTTCAGCCCGCAGGATTCCAGAGCGCGCTGGGCGGCCTTCGTCCCCATATGGGAAGTGTACTCGTCAGGGGCGGCGATGCGGCGTTCCACAATGCCCGTGCGTTCAATAATCCATTCGTGGGAAGTGTCCACCATCTTCTCCAGATCCGCATTGGTCAGGCGGCGTTCCGGAACATAGGAACCCGTACCGATAATCTTGACGGGCAGTCTTTTAAAGGGAATATCAGAATGTGCGGCCATAGCTTTGGGCGTATGATGAACAGAAAACGTCCTGACGTTTTATGTGGAAACAGTCTAAAAGAAAGAGGGCCTGATGACCAGCACAAAACGCAGGACTCCTTCCATGTCGTAAATGAATGGCCTACAACAGCCACCCCTGGCCGTTGGCGGGCGGCGCGGCTCCCATCTTGAGATAGGCGGAGGGCATCGCCACGCGCCCCCTGGGGGTGCGACTGATATACCCCTGCATAATCAGGAAAGGCTCGTGCACGTCCTCCAGCGTGGAAGCGTCCTCCCCTACGGCCACCGCCAGGGAGGAAAGGCCCACCGGGCCGCCGTTGAACTTGTAAATCATCGCTTCCAGCAGGCGCTTGTCCATCTCGTCCAGGCCATCGTCGTCAATCTCAATCATGGTCAGGGCGTCGTGCGCCAACTGCTCCGTAATCACGCCGTCGCCGCGCACCTGGGCGTAATCCCGCACCCAGCGCAGCAGGGAATTGGCCACGCGGGGCGTACCGCGGGAGCGCAGCGCAATCTGCAGGGCTCCCTCCGGGTCCACGGGCACGTTCAGCAGCCCCGCGGACCGTTCGATAATGGCGCACAGCTCCTCCCGCGTATAATAATCCAGCCGGTTCACCAGGCCGAAGCGGGAACGCAGCGGACTGGTCAGCATCCCCGCGCGGGTGGTGGCTCCCACCAGGGTAAACTTGGGCAGGTTGAGCTGGATGGAACGGGCGTTCGGCCCCTGGTCGATGATAATATCCAGCCGGAAATCTTCCATGGCCGGGTACAGATACTCTTCAATGGCCGGATGCAGGCGGTGGATCTCGTCAATAAACAGAATATCCCCCTTTTCCAGATTGGTCAGCACGCCGGCCAGGTCTCCCGCCTTTTCAATCTGGGGGCCGGAAGTCGTATGAATGCGGCAGCCGACGGCATTAGCGATAATATTGGCAAGCGTCGTCTTCCCCAGGCCCGGCGGGCCGCTCAACAGGATGTGGTCCAGCACGTCGTCGCGCTGTTTGGCGGCTTCCACCATTAGCATCAGGCGGTCCTTAATCTTCTCCTGGCCGCAGAACTCGCTGAAAGCGGGCGGTCTGAGGGACAAATCAAAAGCGGAGGAGGGGGCCTCCGTGGTGCGTGTGTAAAAGGACTCTCCCATGCGCAGGACTAGCAAACCCGTCTTTGGGGCATCCGTCAAGGGGGAAGTGTGGTCGGGAAACGCCTTTTCCGGGACATGCCGGAAGCCTTTGGCCTTTTTTGAGGACGGAAGGAATGCGGAGCCGCGGAAATGATGATACGCGGTGAAACGGCATGTTCTGCCTTCTCTTCTTACAGTGTGGATTCCCATTTCTGCCGCGTTTTCCCGGAACTCACGGAACCCTGGGTTTCTGGAATCCTTCGGTCTTCTCTTCCCGTCTCGCTCCTGAAATTCCTCAAACGTCTGCTGGTCAATTCTTGAGTCTGGACGGAAGCAAGTTTATCAATAGAGGTTCTTACCTGAACCTTGCCCGATTGCCCGGAAGCCGTAAAGGTGGAGAAAGAGAAAAATTCTTATTTGCTCTGCGGGAAAAACAGGGCAGGGAGGGAGGAAATCTGCCATGCCCTCATGGATAATTTTTGTGAACCACGGAAACCTGTTCCTTTCAAAACTTCTGAAAATACGCTTCGTTGCTGTTTATGTCCGTTGAAGATTTTCTCGCGCTGTCGGGGCGCTTTTCATCCTCTTCGAGCAGCTGCCGGAAACGTGAAAAAACTCGGGGAAAACGGGAAAATCCCTTCCGGATAAAAAAAAGATTGCCAAACCTCTCTTCTGCCGTTACTCTATCCCTGCTTTCCTATCTAGCACAATCTCCAACGGGCAGGTGTCAGAGTGGTCGAATGAGCACGCCTGGAAAGTGTGTGTACCGCAAACCGGTACCGAGGGTTCGAATCCCTCCCTGTCCGCCATTAATTTTCTGCCGCAATATATCCGCGATGGATATATTGCGGTTTTTGTTTGTAGAATGATAGGGAGGAGATGGGAAAATTCACTTCTGAACTGTCAAATTCTTATTTACATTGTACAACATTTTGTACAATCAGTCCATGATAACAATCACATACTCGGCCGCTAGAAAGAAATTGGCCAAAACCATCAAAAATGTCTTGGACAATCGGGAACCTATCACGATTTCCAAGAAGGAAGAGAAAGTCATCATGATGCCCCTAGAAGACTGGAATGCTTGGCAGGAAACATTTACTATTCTCTCGAATCCCCATATGGCTCAAAAATTGGAACAAGGCATTGAAGAATTCAACAACAACCGCAATATCATTCGGAAGCCTCAGGAAGACCTCAAATCTCAGGAACAATGACTATTGGATTCAGTTTCCGAGCTTGGGAAGACTATCTCTATTGGCAAAAGGAAGACAGGGAGGTTCTCAAACGGCTCAACCTTCTTATTGATGATACTGGGAAAAATCCAACTGGGGGCATAGGCAATACGAAAGCTTTGAAGCATAATCTATCCGGGTGGTATTCCAAGCGTATTACTCAGGAACACAGGATGATCTATAGGGTTTCCGGTGATATGTTGGAAATTATTTCTCTAAAAACTTATTATGGTATTTAGTGGAAATCACAGACATAATTTACAATGCAAAATATAACAGCAAAAGTAACACTAAATGTAAATAGTGCTGCGTTTTCCGGAAAGGATCTAGAGTTAATGGAGCCTGAATGGGAAATGTATGATAGATATAATTATAAATGTGTAAGAGAATTTAGATCTTCCTATGATGGACCAGGAAGCTGGTTTATTGAAATTACTTTAGGAGGTGTTGGTTTTTGTGTAGCGAAATTAGCAGAAGCTTATTTAAATGAATTAGGAAAAGATTTATATAAATGGAGTAAGGAATGTCTAAAGCCTGTATTTGAAAAAAATCAGAAAGGTGACGGCTATATAATATTTTCTTATCATAACAAAAAATTATATCTCTATATAGAAGATCCTAGTAGCGAAAAATTTAGAAAAATCTGGAAAGAATTTCCCCAAATTATAAAACTCATACAAACAAATCCTTGGAGAACAAAAATCAAGTGTCATGCACGATGGGATAAAAAAATTAAACGCTGGACTATAGAATTATTGGATGCTGAGGAAAAAATAAAAATCAGAAACGTGCTTCATAGGATTAAGTGGTTTTTGATACATGTATATCAAAGATTTCCGCATGATAATTATATGATAGCATCTTTTATTATATCATTCTTATTATCATCGATATTTTATCTGTTGATTTACATAATTTTTTAAAATAATGTCTCTCTCTAATTTCTCTATATCCTGAATAAAATTAATTGCTTACAATTAATTTTATTAAAAATTCTTTTGTGCAAAGCTGGTTGTCTTTGAAAGTCCTGGAATCTGGTCATACTTAATCATGCGTTTGATAATTCCTCTATTTATTATATTCATACATTGAGCGAGGTTATTTTCTTACGGCATTATTGATTTTAGTCTTGTTTCGTTGATCTCTCCGATTTTTCATCGGAACAATTTGCTAAATATAAATAGCTAAAATATTCTGAAAATCTTGTGGCAAGACTATTCTACATAATTCTGTAAATTTTTAATAAGTTTCCATCATCAAAAATACTTTCAAAATAATTGAACTTGAGCCCCTATTTTTCTTACCCGTTCGCAGTATATTTGATGATTAAAAGGAATTGTCGGGATTGCTGAATCACGTTACTCGCTTAGTTCGGTGATGTCGGTTTCAGGTTTCGGGTAGCCTTTGCCGGCAATCCACTTTTTCGTTTCCTCCGCCATTTCGGGGGTGACGTTAAAGTCGTATTGGGCATAGTCGCCGATGTGGAATTTTCCGGGCTTGAAGAATCCCCATTTCTCAAAGAAGTCCGTCAGGTCGGTTTTTGTGACGTCACAGCATGCCTTGACGAATTCGAACTGGTATTTGACGGTCTCGTTTCCTCCGTAGTTTCCCGCGTTGTTGCGCAGGTACTCCATGACGTCAGGATAGAAGTCGGGGTGTCCGTTTTTGGTAAAGTAAAGATGGAGCTGCCACAGGGGAACCAGCTTGTTGAAGACGTCCTTGGATTGCAGGTAGGCGATTTCCCCTTCGATGATTTCCTTGCGCGCCTTGTCGTAGCTGCCCTGGCGCTTCAGGCGGCTTTCATTGCCTGTTTTGGCTGCGGCCTGCAGGGAAAAGATGTTGTTGCTGACTTCCGTCATGCCGCCCCAGGTCATCGGGCGCATTTGCATGACGTGTCCTACTTCGTGGGAGAATCCCCAGCAGGCATCGCCCTTGAGAACATTTTCAGGGTCGGTGACCATACGCATTGTCCCGTCGTTTCCAAGGTAGGCGACTCCGTCTCCGTCGCGGAACATGTAGTAGTTGAAGTTCACGCGGGCCAGGACGCGGTTTTCCGGGATTTTGCCGTATTTATCCAGGCCCATCAGCTGGTATTGGATGCTGATGAGCTTGTCGTAGGCGTTGATGAGTTCGGTTCCGCGGTCTTTGGTGAATTTTTTCAGGAATTCTACGGGGTAGGCAACCTGGATGTATTTTCCCCGGGCATCCATGATCGGAGAGACGGCCTGGTCAAGCAGGCGGACCCAGTCCTTGTTGGTGTCGCCCCGGGTGGTGTCAAAGTAGCCGTTGGCTTTGCCGGTCACGAAGTGGACGGGGATTTTCGGCGCCTTGCCGGCGTCTTCGGTGAAGTAGCTGATATAGGCGTTGGTGGGCGTTTCCACGTCAATGATGTTGATTCCTTCCTTGAGCGGAATCTGCTTTTTGTGCAATCCCCAGCCGTTGGGGTCTTTTGTGGGCTGCACTCCTTCGGCCGGCTTGCGCATCAGGTTCGGCAGCAGGAGGCTGATTTCCTGCCCCTCCGTCTTGCCGACCAGGACGATATGCTTCCCCTTTTCCAGATAGACGCCCGTCATGTTGTCGTACTTACTGAATCCGTCGCCGATTCTGAGATTTTTCCCCGTCTGGCGCGGTGAGGGGAGGGCCCGGTATTCGGCATACAGGTAGTCCGGCTTGTAATGGCCCTCCAGGATTTTGGCCGCGAGTTCCTTCATCGCGTCAGACTGGAAGGCGGAGGTGTCTTTGACATCCGGCTTCAGGGAGGTGCAGGAGGAGTCTTTGAACAGTTTGAGGTCGTTGCCGATGTGTTCCGGCGTGTTGGCGGCAAATGCCGCTGCGAGCGACAGCAGGGGCAGGGATAGTAATGGAAGGATTCGGTTCATGACAGTACGGGAAGCAGGTGGTTCCGTGATGTTACAAGATACAGGTTCCGTTTTCTTCTTCTTTCACCATTTTTCTCTTGATGAATAAATAGGCAGGCAGTCCGTCAGGAGAAAGGCCGGGCGGTTGATTTGTGGAATGGTTTTGGCGTTGCGGCAGGTTTTTTTCGACCGGTTTCACGTTTCCGGATATTTCCCGTGTTCCGGCGGGCGCTTTTCTGGGGCGCCGTATCCGGATGGGCGCGTTCCTTGTTCCCCTCTTGAGTTTTGGACCGAAGCCTTCCGGGCTTCCCGGCGGCAGTATTGCGTTCCTGCCGCGTGTTTCTCTTTATGTTCCTTTTTCTCTGGTCTTGACGCACATGCATGACATGGTTGTTGTGCGGAAGGGGAAAATGGAATAAGGTGGAGAGGATGATGAACTCCGTATTCAAGTGTTTGATGAGTGCCGTATGCGCCGTGGCATTGCCGGCGTTCGGGCAGGAAGAGAAAACCGATTTCCCTACGGACAGGGCTGTGACCGTATTCAGCGCCGGGGAGGGCAATCCCTATGCGTCCATCCGCATTCCCGCCCTGCTCAGTATCGGCAAGGGCCAGCTCCTGGCATTCGCCGAAGGACGGTACAAGAATACCGACCAGGGGGAGAACGATATTATCATGAGCGTCAGCAAGAATGGCGGGAAGACCTGGTCCCGGCCCCGGGCGATTGCCAAGGCCCATGGCGCCACATTTAATAATCCGTGCCCTGTTTATGACGCCAAAACCAAAACCGTGACTGTCGTGTTCCAGCGTTACCCTGCCGGCGTCAAGGAGCGGCAGCCCAATATCCCGGACGGATGGGATGATGAAAAGTGCATCCGCAATTTCATGATTCAGAGCAGGAACGGAGGTTCCTCCTGGACGAAGCCGCAGGAGATTACGAAGACGACCAAGCGTCCTTCCGGAGTGGATATTATGGCGTCCGGCCCGAATGCGGGAACCCAGCTGAAGAGCGGCGCCCACAGGGGCCGCCTGGTGATTCCGATGAATGAAGGGCCGTTCGGCAAATGGGTGATTTCCTGCATTTACAGCGACGACGGCGGCAAGAGCTGGAAGCTGGGCCAGCCGACTGCCAATATGAAGGGCATGGTGAACGAGACGTCCATTGCGGAAACGGATAACGGCGGCGTGGTGATGGTTGCGCGCCATTGGGGCGCAGGCAATTGCCGCCGCATTGCGTGGTCCCGGGATGGCGGGGAGACCTGGGGACAGGTGGAGGACGCTCCGGAGCTGTTCTGCGACAGCACCCAGAATTCCCTGATGACGTATTCCCTGAGCGACCAGCCCGCCTACGGCGGCAAAAGCCGCATTCTGTTTTCCGGGCCCAGCGCGGGACGGCGCATTAAGGGACAGGTGGCTATGAGCTATGACAACGGCAAAACCTGGCCGGTGAAGAAACTGCTGGGCGAGGGAGGTTTTGCCTATTCCAGCCTCGCCATGGTGGAACCCGGCGTCGTCGGGGTGCTTTATGAGGAGAACCAGGAGCATATTAAAAAGCTGAAGTTTGTTCCCATTACCATTGAATGGCTGACGGACGGGAAGGATGCGGGGCTGGCTCCCGGTAAAAAAGCTCCTGTTCTCAAATAGAGGAAAGCCGGCCAATACGTTTTCCCCTCCCGGAGGTGTTTCCGGGGGGGGGATTGAATGCTTTCTTCTGTAGCGGAGCGTTATGGAAGAAGGAAGGTCAGGCCTTGTTGCTTGATGGACTCAAGGGCAGGAGGGCGTACTGATGGAGTGACCGGGGTATAACTCCGGGAGGATGAGGCTGTTGGAAATACGGCGATGTGCCAGTAAGGCTTCAATCATCCGGATAAGCCTGCGCGTTGTTTTTTCTGCAGGGGCGCGGTAGGAAGTAATGGGGGGAGTGACATGGTTCAGGTAAGGTTCATGAACCAGGCTGAGCAGACTTATTTCCCCCGGGATGTTTTTAGCCATGGCGGCCGCCCAGGAGATGATGGATATCAGCATTCTGCTTCGGGTGGAAATTAAGGCGGTGATACCCGTATTCTCCAGATAAATCCGGTTGAGTTCCTGGGCTGCCCTGATGGCATCCGACGGCATGCGGATGACACAGGGGATCCAATGTTCCCCCTGGAAGGAGAGGAACCCCTGTTCCATGAGTTTATTGCCTCTCAGCTTGGAATCCGGGATGCAGAGCGCGATCCGACGGTGCCCTTTCTGGTACAGGTAGCCTGCCGCGTGGCTGGCCAGCACTTCCCAATGCGTATCCAGATACGGCAGATTGGAGGAAGGGTAGGAAACTCCCCGGACCAGGCAGGGGAGGCCTTTCCGCTTAAACCACAGCTGTATTTCTTCCGTGGCGCGGTAGAGTATCCAGCAGCAGCCTGGATATTCTGTTTCCAGTTTTTCCAGCCGCGTGCCAGGATTGTTTTTTTCTTCCCACGCAGCTTCAACCAGCTGAAGCGCCATACCTTCGGTCCGCAGCGCTTTTTCCAGTTGGTAGAGTTCTACCCAAATGCTTTGGGGGATGTCCCGGATGGGAACGGAGGAGAGGAAGCAAACGCGTTTTTCCAGCAGGGGCAGAGACTGCACAGGGCTTGTAGAAGTCCTGATGATTTTTCTGGCCCTGTTTTTATCCGGAGCCGCCAGGAAGCCTTCTTCCTGCAGCTGCGCGAGGGCTTTCCGGATGGTTCCCCTTCCGGCGGCGAGCGCTTTGCTTAGTTCCCGTTCCCCGGGCATGACGTTTGTAAATTGCCCGGACTGGAGGCGGTGCTTTAATTTGGCAACGGTTCTTGACTGGGCCGTTTCCCCGGGGCATGTATTATTCATGGGGGGAATCATACTTTCTGGTCGTGTTTGGTGGCAAGCGGTTCTGCCGGTTGTGTTTTTCCCGTTTCGTATTTTCCGGGGCGGGGAGGTAATTATTTCCGGGAACGTTTCAGAAGGCGATTAACGGAGTCCGGATCATTGGGGTCAAAAACGGTTTCTCCCGCTCCTGTGTCATTTTTGATTTTGGGGTGCTTGTTCCCCGCGTATTGCCTGACCATGCTGTCCGTGTCGCTGATTTTGAATCTGACGGAGAGGATGTATGGCAATTCCCCTTTGTCAAAGTGTCCGTAGGTAGTGCATACCAGGGTATGGTCCGGCAATAGTTCGGCAGCCGGGTAGGCGCAGTCCCATCCGTTGCGGTTGTCCTTAAAACGGATTTTATATGAGCCTTCCGTGCCATTTTTCAGGTCTTCCCACCGGCCTATCCATCCCACCCAGTCCCCTTCCGTCGGGCTGCCGGCAGTTCTTTGGGGGGAGTCCATGTTTTGCCTTCATCTTCGGAAAACATGATCTGGGAGTTATGGTGCCTGCTGTTTTCCCGTAACAGCAGCGCGATTGTTTTTCCGTCCGGGCTGCGGACAAAACCTCCCTCACACAGGTGCATGTCCCTTGTCCCCGGGAAAATGACCCGGGGGGAGGTCCAGGTCAGCCCACCGTCTTCCGTAAAGGTGACATATTGTTCAATGGTGTGAAACTCTCCATGTTCGTCTTTGCCCCGGGCATTGGCATGGTAGGAGGCCATATAATGCCCTTTTCCCGTTTTTAGAGGAATCAGGTCGCTCATGACAACAATACCTCCGGCCTAGTTGGGAATGGGAGTCAGCTCGGACCATGTTGTTCCGTTGTCTTCACTGACCGCCATCCGGTTCCTGGGGGCTGTGTTTCTGTTTCCTCCCTGAATGCCGCTGAAAATCAGAATGCGACGCTTGCCCCGGGAGTCTTCCGTTTCATATAGTGTGGGTACTTCCCTGCTGGTTTTCCATGATTCTGGAACCGGCAGCCTTTCGCTCCATGTTTTGCCTTCGTCCGTGGATTTTTTCAGGATGATTTCCCCGGAGCCGTGCCCTTTAGGATAAACGCACAGAATGGTTTTTCCGTCTTTCAGCAATAGCGTCGTTGGATGTCCCAGGTATTTTCCTTTCTCCTTGTCGACGACTACCTGGGCTTCTGTCCATTGATCCAGATCAACGATCGGGAGGCCGCTCCGGATGAACGCTGTGGAAGGAGAATGGTCCGGTACGGTGGCCTGCGCCGGAAGGTATGACGCCAGGAGCAACGCTGCCAGGGATGATAGGTGCAGATTCATGGGAAATGGATGTTGTGATTAAAGGGTGGGAGATTTGCGGCGTCTGAAGGGCAGAAGCGCCATGCCAAATGCAAGCAGCAATGCGCTTGCCGGTTCCGGTACGGACGATGTATGAATTTGAAGACCTGTGGGAACCATGTTATCGTTACGGCCAATAAAGTCCTTTTGCCAATTGGAGTCGACTAAAGCGAGCTGGTTGACAGACGGCCCCGTTCCGGCTGCGTTATCCATGGAATTGTCGATACGCCGGGAACCGTTGATGGAGAAGAAATCGTTGTCCCAGCAGTCTCCTATGCTGATGGTGGACAGATCCGTTTCAGTAAACATGGCGTAATAAGTAGTGCCTGTATTTAAAATTGGCCCGTTGGTAAAAGTCCATGTTCCGGAAGCATAGTTTCCAGTAGAAATGGTATTGTCCGATTTGCCGATAATGGTTTGGATACCGCCTGAATGTTGCACGATGAGCAGGCCTGTCCCGTTTTTTCTGGCCTCTCTCAAATTGAAATCAATGGATGTTAGACGCACTTCTGCATCCATTGGCTGGGAATGCGGCGTGCTGGTCGTGATAAGCCTTGACCCTGCTTCTCCCAGGCAGAAAGACCATCCGGTGCACAGGTACTGGGATGTGGGGGAGAGATCGGGGGTGGCGCTTGTCCATGTAGTAGCCGCGATTCCCGTGGAAGCCATGCTTCCGGTCAGAATGATGGCGGCAAGTGAATAATGAATAGCCATAACGGAACCAATATCACAGGGCGGAGGCTCCCGGCTCAAGGATATTCAAGAAGGCTTGAAATAAGACCGTTTTTTAATTAAAAAGAACAGGTATATGGCTTATGGTAAATATGTTTTGTATAGACTCCATGTTTGAAAGAACCATTTTCCCAAAGCCGGTGAAACAGGGTGTATCCCATTTCATACGGGTTCATAAAAAATTATTGCCTTGATCGGAAGCGCCGGGCGGATATTCTCCAAGGAATCCGTTGCCCTTGGAGCTTTTTCCGTTTGGGAAGGCCGGCGAGCGGAAGGTGATTCCCCGTTTCAATATATGTCCTGGATTTATCTGGTGTTGGCCGGTCTCTGCGAGATCGGATGGCCTCTGGGTTTCAAACTTTCTCAAACGCCCGGCACAGGGCCCGGCAAATTCGCCGCCTGCATCGCCTGCTCCGTTTTCAGCATGGTTCTGAGCGGTTTTCTTTTGTGGCTTGCCCAGCGGAACATCCCCATCGGCACCGCTTATGCGGTGTGGACCGGCATTGGCGCGTTGGGCACGTTCCTGGTTGGTATTCTGTGGTTCGGGGATTCTTCCAATATCTGGCGCATGCTGGCGGCATCCTTCCTGCTGATAGGCATTATCGGGCTGAAGCTGGCCCCCGGGCATTGATGTGGTCTTTGGCTCCCTTACCGGGGTCCGGGAAAAGCCGTTCCCCTCGGCTTTCCGGATAGGAGGTCTCAGTAGTGGGAGATGGCTTTTTCCCACACGGTCCCGCAGGCGTCGGAAGGCATGCGCCAGTCCCCGCGCGGGGAAAGAGAAATAGTGCCCACCTTGGGGCCGTCCGGCATGCAGCTGCGCTTGAATTGCTGGCGGAAGAAACGGCGGATGAAGATGCCGAGGCAGCGGCGGATGAAGTCCGGCTGAAATTCGCCGCGGAAGGCATGTTCCGCCAGGTACAGGATTTTATCCGGTTCCGCACCGTATTTGATGAAGTGGAAGAGGAAAAAGTCGTGCAGGTCATAAGGTCCAAGCACGTCTTCCGTTTTTTGTTCAATGGTGCCGTCGTTCGACGGCGGCAGGAGCTCCGGGCTGACGGGAGTGTTGTTGATGTCCGCGAGGGTGGCCGCCAGTTCCGGGGATGATCCTTCCGCGATATGTTCAATGAGGCAGCGTATCAGCGTTTTCGGAATGGAGCCGTTGACTGCGTACATGGACATGTGGTCCCCATTATAGGTGCTCCATCCCAGGGCAATTTCCGACAAGTCCCCTGTTCCCACGACCAGCCCCCCAGTTTTATTGGCCAAATCCATCAGAATTTGCGTGCGTTCGCGGGCCTGGACGTTTTCATAAGTGGTGGTTCGTTCGGCAGGATCGTGCCCGATGTCGGCAAAGTGCCGGAGACAGCATTCCGAGATGGGGATTTCCCGGAGTTCCACGCCCAGAAGGCGGCACATGGTCACGGCATTGTCATGCGTTCTGTCCGTGGTGCCGAAGCCGGGCATCGTTACGGCCAGAATGTCCGAGGCCGGCCGCTTCAGCGCCCGGCAGGCGCGGGAGCAGATGAGCAGAGCCAGCGTGGAGTCCAGCCCGCCGGAGATGCCGATGACGAGCCGTTGCGCGCAGGTATGTTCCATTCTTTTGGCCAGACCTGCCGTCTGGATGGAGATGATTTCCTCACACCGTTCCCGGCGGCGGGACGGAGAAGGCAGAAAGGGCCGTGCCGGGTTGAAAGCGTATTCCAGGCCGGGCGCTCCGGGAACCTGTTCCGGCAGGGCCAGATGCAGGGCATTCCCGGCAGGGAAAAGGGATTTGCTGTCATTGAAGGAGCTTTCAGAGAGGCGCGCCGCCTCCAGCCGTTCAAAATCCACGTCCGCAAAGATGAGGGTGCTTTCCCTGCAGAACCGTTCCCCCTCCGCTGCTGGCCTGCCGTTGTCCGCAATGAGGGAATGGCCGCCGAATACGGTGTCCGTGGTGGATTCATGCACACCTGCGGAGGAAAGGACATAGGCACAGAGGCATCTGCCGCTCTGCTGTCTGACCAGTTCCCTCCTGTATGCGGCCTTACCGGTGAGTTCCGTTCCTGCGGAAGGGTTGAGAATGGCTCTGGCTCCCAGAAGAGCCAGTTGGGAACTGGGGGGAATGACGCTCCACAGGTCTTCGCATATTTCCACGCCAAAACTGAAGGGGGAAGATTCTTCATGAAAAACGATTTCCGTCCCGAACGGGATATGCATCCCATTGACTGTGACTTCCTTCACCCCTGTACCCAATTCCCTGCCGGAGGTGAATTGACGTTTTTCATAGAATTCCCGGTAGTTGGGGAGCACGGTTTTGGGCACCAGAGCCAGAATGCGGCCGGACTGCACTACCGCCGCCGTATTATACAGAGCGTCTTCATGAAGGAAGGGCAGGCCCACCACGGCAATCGTGCCGGAGCCTTCCGTGGCTTCCGTAAAGCGGAGCAGGCCGTTCAGGGCTGCTTTCCTCAGGTTCGGCTGGAAGAAAAGGTCTCCGCAGGAATAGCCCGTAATGCACAGTTCCGGGAAAACGACGGCTGCCGCCTGCTGTTCTGCGGCTTTCCGGAATTCCTCCGTAAGTTGGTCGACATTGTAGTCCACTTCAGCCACGCGAAGCTGGGGGACGGAGGAGGCGAGTCTGTAATATCCGAACATGGGCGGAGCAGTCTGAAAAATGGAACCCGCAGATGTTCCTTTTTCCGGTAGTCAGGACGCAATCCGGGAAAGGCGGGCCTGAGCCGGATACTAAGAGTTCATGAAAGACTTGTAAAGCCATCTGTAGGGACTGCTCCGCCCATGTTGCCGGGGAAGGGGCAAGGAACGCAATTTTTCCCGCATGCCTTTCTGCATGACGGTCACCGGGCAAATCAGTTTTTTCCCGGGATCCCGCAGCATGGCGGCTTTTCTTGAGCCGGGTACGGCATTGAGGCTGGAACAGCGGGAGAAAAGGAGTAAACCATACCCTGAAAACTAATGAATAATACTGACCGATTCACTGGAAAAGCCCGGGCTTATGCCCAGGGCAGGCCCGATTATCCCGCCTCCGTTGTTGGGCTTCTGACGCAGGAGAGCCGCCGGGAGAATCCCCGTCTGGCGGATATAGGCTCCGGAACGGGCATTCTTTCCCGCGCCATGCTGGAGCGCGGCTGGACCGTGTATGGCGTGGAGCCCAATGATGACATGCGGAGGGAGGCGGAGAGGCGGCTGTCCTCTTTTCCCCGTTTTCATTCCGTAGCGGGAATGGCGGAGCGGACCGGGCTTCCCGGATCTTCAGTAGATCTGGTGACGGCGGCGCAGTCATTCCACTGGTTTGACGCCGCCGCGTTCAAGAGGGAGTGCCGCCGTATTCTGTTCGGAGGAGGCAAGGTAGCCCTGATTTGGAACTCCAGGGTGGAAGACAGTCCCATTGTCCGGGAGGAAGGAAATATCCACCGTCTTTACTGTCCGTGTTTTTATGGATTCAGCGGAGGGCTGGAGAAGTTGACGGACAGCATTGGAGCGTTTTTCAACCACCGTTTCCAGGTATTCCGCTTTCCAAATGATTTGTCCTACACGCGGGAGCAGTATCTCCGCCGCATGATGTCCACCTCCTATGCCTTGACGGAGGGCGGGGAAGAGCGGTCCTCCTGGCTGGGCGCCCTGGAAAAGCTGTTTGACCGGTTTGAAACGGAGGGGCGTGTTACGGTTCCAAATGAAACTGTGGTGTATCTGGGGAAGTGCTGAGGATGCGGTGCTCATGCATGGCATCCGGAAAAGGAAATGCCTCTTTCAGTTCAGGAACTGAAGATGATGACGGCAAGGACGGCAATGATTGCCGGAACGACAACGATGGTGGTAATATAACCTTTCTGTGGACGTCAAGAGCCCATTCCTTGTTGAGAGGGGAAAATTCCTCCCCTGCCGCATAGCGGGAGAAAAGGTCATGGAGCCGGGAGTAGTCCAGGTCTTTGGGCGACATGTAAAGTACCCGTTTCTCTGGAAAAGCATTCCGAGGCTTCAGGCATGGCTTTTTTTCTTTCGTTATTCTTGCTTTATTACGGCAGTCCTGCCGTGGTATAGTGTTGTATTACCATGATACAGCAGTCTTTTTGCCAAGGGCCTTTTCTGGTTTCCGGATTGCATGGAGACCAGATTCTGGGCGCCCGCGACAACCAGCAGGATACCTTTTCCATTCTGGTTGGAGAGGATGCCTTTCTGCTAGTGCTGGCAGACGGGATGGGAGGATATACCGGCGGAGAACTGGCCAGCCGTGCTGCCGTGGAAGGATTTTCCAAGGCATTTGAACGGGAATATCTCTCTTCCGGAGAGCGAATGAAAGCCGCAGTGGCCGCTGCGAATGAACAAGTACTCGCTGTCCGGAAAAGAGGAGGAAAGGATGACGAAATGGGAACGACGCTGGTAGCGGCCTGGATAGGGAGGGAAGGGGTGTGCTGGGTCAGCGTGGGAGATTCCCCTCTTCTACTTATCCGGAATGAAAAAATGTTTCTGCTTAATGAATTGCATCAGTATTCCGAGGAATTGGACCGGATGGCGGATGAAGGGGTTATCAGCCGGGATGAGGCTTTGAACCATCCTGCCCGGCATTTTTTGACCTCTGCCCTGATGGGGAAGGAAATTCTTTTGATGGATTTGCGGGAGGAATGCTTCCCTCTGGTTCCCGGAGACCGTCTTTTGGTGGCCAGTGACGGGGTAGAGCCCTATCTGAATTCCCTGGGACCGGCAGGGATGCGGTATTTGTCCATGCTTTCTGCGGAGGAACTGGTGCGTTCCGTACTGGACGGCATCAGCCGTGACGGGGATCCCAACCAGGATAATGCCACACTGATTTGTGTGGAGATAGCAAGTGCTTGATTTTTAAGTAGTACGGCAAGGAGATGATCTGCGGACAGTCGATTTTTTGAGATTCAAATCCTCCCGCCTGCCGGATGATGAACAAAACCCCGCATGCGCCTCAGGCACGCGGGGTTTTGTTTAAACAGCCGGAGAGTTTCCCGTTCAGGAATGGTATTCCTGGAGGGAACGGGGTGATACCTTCACGTGCTGGGCGGAGCGGATGCCCTCCACAGTAGCCCTGGCGGCTGCGATGGTAGTCATGTACGGAATTTTTTTCTGGATGGACTGCATGCGGATGAAGGAGTCGTCAATCATACTGGTGCGGTCCACCGGAGTGTTGATAATCAGGTCAATCTGCTTGTTGGTGATCATGTCGCCCAGGTTCGGGCGGCCTTCATGCAGCTTGTTGACCACTTCCGTTTCCACACCCTGGCCGCGCAGGTATTCTGCAGTGCCCCCAGTGGAGACAATCGTAAAGCCCAGGGAAATCAGATCCCGGGCGATGGGTTCGATGAACTTTTTGTCCCGGTCGGAAACCGTGACGAGCACCTTGCCGGCGGTGGGCAGAATGCAGCCCGCAGCTTCCTGGGCCTTGTAGTAGGCCATGCCGAAGTTATCCGCAATGCCCATGACTTCGCCCGTGGCGCGCATTTCCGGTCCCAGTACGGGGTCCACTTCCGGGAACATGTTGAAGGGGAAGACGGCTTCCTTTACGCCGATGAAACGGCAGGCGCGCGGCTTCAGGCCCAGCCCCTTGAGTTTCCTGCCCAGCATGATTTCCGTGGCGTAGCGCGCCAGGGAGATTCCCGTTACCTTGGAGACGATAGGCACCGTGCGGGAAGCGCGGGGATTGGCTTCAATGATGTAAACCTCATCGTTGCAGATGGCGAACTGCACGTTCAGAATACCCTTTACCTGAAAGTCCTGGGCAATTTTGGCGGCATGTTCCTCAATGGTGCGGATGTGCTTGGGTGCGATTGTCACGGGGGGGATGGCGCAGGCGGAGTCTCCGGAATGGATGCCGGCCAGCTCAATGTGTTCCATGACCGTGGCTACAAAAGTATTCGTGCCGTCGGCCAGCGCATCCACTTCCGCCTCAATGGCATTGTCCAGAAAACGATCGATCAGCATGGGATATTCCGGGCTGACCTGAATGGCCTCTACGCCGTAGCGCTTCAGGTTTTCTTCATCGTAAATGACTTCCATGCCGCGGCCGCCCAGCACGAAGGAGGGGCGCACCATGACCGGGTAGCCGATGCGGCGCCCCAGTTCCACGGCTTCCTCCAGGGAACGGGCCGTGCCGCTTTCCGGCTGGCGGATATTCAGAGCGATCATGCGTTCACGGAAATATTCGCGGTCTTCCGCCAGACGGATGCCTTCCGGCTGGGTTCCCATGATTTTCACGCCGGCGTCCTTGAGGGCCTGGGCAATGTTGAGCGGGGTCTGGCCTCCGAACTGAACGATGACGCCTTCCGGCTTTTCTTTCTCGTAAATAGCCAGCACGTCTTCCACGGTCACGGGTTCAAAATACAGCTTGTTGGCTGTGTCAAAGTCCGTAGAAACCGTTTCCGGGTTGCAGTTCACCATGATGGATTCATACCCGTGGTCGCGCAGAGTAAAGGCGGCATGCACGCAGGTATAGTCGAATTCGATGCCCTGGCCGATGCGGTTGGGGCCGCCGCCCAGGATCATGATTTTCTTCTTGTCGTTCACGGGAACTTCGTCCGCCGCGCCGCTGTAAGTGGAGTAGTAGTATTCCGCGTGTTCCACGCCGCTGACAGGCACGATGCGGAAGGTAGCCGTGATGCCGTCTTTCTGCCGGCGGGTGCGGACGGCCTTTTCCGGCACTCCGAAAATCTGGGCCAGGTATTTGTCGGAAAAGCCCATTTCCTTGGCCTGGCGCAGGGTTTCCGCGGGAAGGGAATCCCATTCCTGTCCGTCCAGGGAAAAGTCAAAGTCCGCCAGTTCCTTCATTTGTTCAATGAAGTACGGAGTGATGCGGGTCAGCTTGACGATTTCCTCCACGGCCACGCCGCGGCGCAGAAGTTCGTAAATCTGGAAGAAGCGTTCGCTGTTGCCGTACGTGATTTTTTCACGCAATTCCGGGGTGGAGAGGGTTTCCAGCTTTTTCACGCGGCCCAGGCCGGCACGTCCGATTTCCAGAGAGCGCACAGCCTTCTGAAAAGCTTCCTTGAAGTTCTGGCCGATGCTCATTACTTCTCCCACGGCTTTCATCTGGGTGCCCAGCCTGTCGGCCGCCTTGGGGAATTTTTCAAAGG
>ENA-UPWK01000126-UPWK01000126.1-human-gut-metagenome-genome-assembly--contig:-NODE-126-length-84862-cov-4.998844_pt1 | contig 84862 bp, 85 predicted proteins | sample MGYA00250048_ERZ773373 | MGnify/ENA primary metagenome ERZ773373 (study PRJEB29103, sample SAMN06112059) | human gut metagenome | biome: human gut; feature: ankylosing spondylitis patient; material... | reverse complement strand
AGTTCCAGCATGCACAGCCGCGCCTCGTGCTCGGACAGCATGTCCAGAGTGATGTCCTCTGCGAGGGGCGGCTGGGGCTCCGGCTCCGGCTCTGGAGGCCGCTCAGTAGGCGTGATGCCCACCAGCTTGTCCCCCTGGATGTCCAGGTCACACCAGCCATAGGTCGCCCACACCGCGTCATGGAGGTGGGCGGGCACCTCTATGTAGCCATCCAGCCAGCAGGCGCGCCGCCCGCTCTGGCTCTGGATCGGGTGCTGTCCGGTCTCCAGAGGTTTTATTTGGATAATAGTCATATTAAATTCACCCCTTATCTTTACAATATGGCGTAGTAGTGATATATAGTTCCAGATTTATTAAGCTGCACACTTGCCGCACTAGACGGGGTAAGGTCATAATACCAACTAAAAGTTTTCCCGTCCGCTGATTTTTTGCCATAAGAATCGCTCGGCTTACTAGAATAGAAAAAACCAAAGTATCTTGTGTACTCAGTCGGTATACTGCTGCCTGAAATAATATTGCAAGTCTGACCAGTACTAGTCGAATCGGTGGGATATATATCGTAATAAGAATCCGGGTATTGCATACCATAAATACAGAGCACTTTAAAAGGCTTGGGTAGAGATATTTCTGTAGGGTTATTTTTACCTGTTTTCCCTGTCCCAACATAACTGCCCGTGACTACCTTCGCTCCAGTATGCTCGTCCACATACTGCTTGTTGGCGGCGTCTGTGGGGGCCGCTGGAGCGGCCAGATTGGCTATCTTGTGACCACTCATGCTGAGTGCCCCGGACATGACTCCACCGGAACTTGCAAGAGCCCCCACCTGCTCTGCCGTGACGGCATGGGGGTTGTTCTTGTTCCCGGTGTGGGCGGTCAGGGCCTTCTGCACCGCCGCCGCGCTGCCCGCCGGGTCATAGTCCATCGGCGGCAGCTCCGAGGGGGGCAGCTTCCCGTCCTGCCCCAGCGTCGCCACCCCATTGGGCGCGCCCTTCTCGGTGATGGGAACCGCCCCGGTATCTGCCGCCGACGGTATCCAGCTTTCCGGCCTCGCCCCTACCATTTCCGCGGTATAGTCACCTTTGGCGGGAACCACGGCTCCGCTGCGTCCGTTGAAGGTCGTCACGCCGCCGCCTGCCGCGCCCTGCGCTACACCCGCCCAGTATTTGGCGTTATTGGTATTCTCACCCTCCCGGATTCCAGTGCCACCCTCGGTCCAGCTTTGAGAGAGTGTAGCGCTGGCCTCCGCCGCGTTCTTCGCCGCCAGCGCCTGGGCCGCATTGCTCTGTGCGCTCTCCGCACTGGCCGCCGCTGCCCCTGCACTCTGCGCGGCCTGGGATGCGCTGCCGGATGCCGCTCCGGCGCTCTGTGCAGACTGGGACGCACTCCCGGACGCCGCCGTCTCGCTCCCCTTCGCGTTGGTCTCGCTGGCCTTGGCCGCCTGGGCGGAGGCCGCCGCCGCGTCGGCGTTGGCCTTGCTGGTGGCGTTGTACTGCTCCAGCTTCTGTGTAACCTCCAGAGTAAAGCGATCCAGGCCGATGGAGGCGGGGCGGATGGAGGCCGTCACCGTTTTATTGTTCCCGCTCCCATCCACGGAAAAGGCCACCTCGGCGGAGTTCTGGAAGGTGTAGGTGTCGATCAGCTTGGAAACATCCGTCTTGGTCTGGCTGCCGTCCACGTTGGTGATCACCAGATAGGTGCCGCTCTCCTCGTCCACCAGGGCCATGGTGGCAGGCACCTTCTCCAGCGCCGTGTCGAAGGTCTCCTTGGAGCCGTCCTTCTTGGTGACGGTAATCACTCCGGTGGTCAGATCCACATGCACGGTCTCCACCAGGTTTTCCGTCTCCTGGCCCACGTAGCTGTTTGTCTCAGACTTAGTATAGCGGTCGGTCAGCGCGTCGTTGAAGGCGTCCAGCACCTCCTGCACCGTCTCGCCGGGGAAGTCATCCACCGCCGCGCCAATGTTGGACGCGCCGCCGGTGCCGCCGTCCCCGGTAATGGCGGGGATCAGCGTCCCGTTGATGTACTCTTTGAGCCAGATAGCCGCCTGATCGAATCGCTTTTTCAGCTCCTCCGGGGTAAGGCCCTGTACGTCGTTGGGTTCGTCGTCCAGCTTCTGGATGATCTCAATGTCCTTTTCAAAAGGTGTGATTGCCACAAAAGCACCTCATTTCACGTTTCCGGTGTAGCGCACCTGCAAATCCACGGAAAGCACGGTCGCCGTGGCGGAGGCAGACTTGCTGCGGATAATGAGCTTGTAGTAGGTTACCTTCTTCACCTTCAGCTTGGAGCGAATGAGCTGCGGCTTCCGGTTGGTGCCGAAACTCCAGTGCTCAAAGCTCATGTTCAGGAAGGTCGCCAGACCGGCGGAGACAATCTTGTCCGGGTACTCCGACTTGACGTTGGACTCCGCCGTCAGCGTCACAATGGCCTGGCTCTCCGGCTTCATGGCTGTCCAGACGGTGGAGGAGTATTTACGCCTCCAATCCAGGTCAAAATCCATGGAACCGCTCTCCCAGTATGCGTTGATGTCCTCAAGGTTGTCATTCCGGTACTCCCTGGAGAACTCCATGATCCGGCCATCTAGCGTCCCGAAATAGAGCGTGCCCTCCACGGCCACCACGGCGTTTACCGGAAGATTGTCGTAAAAGTACCAGGAATTATTTTGGTAGTTGTTGACGATGGCCTGCCCGCCGTAGAAAATGTAATATTCCTGGTTCCACTCGTCGTCAAAGCAAATGGCCTGCGTCAGATCAAACGCTCCCAGGGTGGCGGCCACCTTATCAGAGACCCGCTTGGCATTGCGCTCGTCGCGGACGGAGTTGGCCGCCAGTGACCACTCGTAGACCGAACGCCCGTAGACTGTGCGGGCGTTGTTGTCCACCAGCTTTGCCTGGCCCGGTGCCGCGTTTCCGATGGAGCGGTTCAGCGACGAAGTGTAGAACGCCGCCGACACACTGCCGTCCCCCAGGGTAAGGGTGGAGTACGAACAGGAGTAGGCCGAGTCTGTTTTGAAGATCAGTAGGCGGTCATAGTGGCGTATCATAGCGGTAATGGGTGTATTGGCGCTGTCCACCGCCACCGTGTTGTACTGCGGGAAATACTCTGCCGACGCCTGCCCGTTCTCGTCCAGGCCGGAGAAAATCGCCTCGTTGGTGCCGTCTCCATACAAGAATGCCCGGCTGTCCGATTCGCCGTTGTAGAGCTCTGCAAACCGCATTCCGGTTACCTTGGCCCGCTCTCCCGTGCCCTTTCGCCATGTAAAGGTAATTGTGTTAACACCCTTTGGCGGCGCAGAGTCGAAGGTCACCTTTCCTTTTTCCAGGTCTGCCGTATACTTGATCTCGGTGCCCTCCACCGAGATGACCTCGTCCAGCTTGTTCTCAGGGAGCTGGAACTCCTTGGCCTCGCCATCCGGGGAATACTCCGCCCTCTTCTTCCCTGTCAGCAGATTCATCGGCTCCAGAAGCGTGCCGCCGCCAGTGGGCGGGGCCGCAGTAGTGACAATGGGTATGTATCCCTCCACCGCCGCCGGGGCCCCCTCACCGTCCCAGGAATAGTATTCCGTGCCGGTGAGGATGTAGAGCTTATCGGAAAAGCCAAACATGGAGGTCTGGCTGTCGTGGATGGCCCCCTTGTCCGCCGCCGTGTGCTCCTCCAGATCCAAGTCCCACAGGTGTCCGCCGCAGGCCGCCAGAACATGGTGCTTCCCCGCGATGTAGCCGCTCCACATCCCTCGGACCGGGTTCCCGGAGGACAGTTCCGCCAAGAGACCGTAGCCGGGCCTGATTTGCAGATGGTTTTCGGCGGTAATGCGGAAATTGCGCATCTCGGCGGCCTCTCCCATTTTCATGTGTGTGTCGCCGTCGGGAGACTCGTTCAGGCCAAGCCACTTCTTAATCTGATAGATTTTGGTCTCACTGGTGCTGACAATGTTCGCCACGTCACCACCTCCCGAAGCATCCGTACTCAATCCCGCCGTACATGGTCTCGATGTCCTCCGCCTGCGCCGGAATCGCACTGCGGTACTCCTCCAGCAGCTCGTCATACCTTTGGTTGAAGTAGGCGGCCACGTCCGGATTTTCATCCAGAAGCAGATGGGCCGCCAGCCCATAGGGAAGAACGCCCTGGCAAATACCGTCGTCCAGCCCGATCGGGGTGTCAAAGTCCGCAATCTCCGGGCAGATAGGCCGCTTGCCCGGCTCCGTCACCCGGTAGGTATCCGAGGCCGGAAAGCACTCTACCCGCAGTATGTTGAGAATGGGGATTGTGCGGTTTTTATACTCGCGGGTATCCGCCGTGTCGGTGGCACCAGTGGACTCGTTCACCTCGTCCATCAGGTTCATGGCCTTTTCAAAAATCCATTGGGCGGTCGTTGCCACGCCGTTCTTCCTCCTCTCTGTTGGCAGTCGGGCGGGGCTGAAGCCCCGCCCGGGCCCTTTCTGCTTAACCGCCGGCGCCTACCACGGTGTAGCTGGCCACCGCGGAGGGGAACTTGCCGGTCTCCACGTCCACGGCCTTGACCACAACGCCCTTCTCCGCGCTGAACGTGTTGGAATACACCTGCGCCGTAGCGGAATAGCGGGGGTCGGTGCCGTCCACGGTGTACTTGCAGGTGCCCTTCTTGGTGATGGTCACAGTGCCGGTGGTGTCCTTAATGGTGGGAGCCGCCGTCACACTGCCAGATGCTCCGGCCACGTACAGTCCGTTGGCCTTGGTACCCAGCACGAAGGAGTCGTGATAGATGCGCCCCTCCAGCAGATTGCCGCCGATGCCGGGCGGATCCTGGTGGATCTTCATGTCGTTCAGCTTCACCGGGTCTACCGTGGAGCCCTTGTACTTCACCAGGAAGTACACCCCGGCGGGCAGATAGGAGGCGGGCACCCGCTTGACTACCATATTGTCAATCTCTCCCACCTCGCCCTTGCTGACGGACTTCTTGCCCAGGGCCTCGATGGAGATGAACTGGTCAGACAGGGCCAGCAGCTTGAAATACTCGTTGGGGATGTAGAGGGTGCGGTTGCTCCAGGGAACCAGCCGGTCGGACATGGCCGCGCCAGCGTCGAAGATCGCGTCCACAATGTCGCCCTTGGTCGGCGCAGCAGACAGGCCCTCAATAATACCCGCATTGGTGCACCACTCGCGGAAGCGGTACTTGTCCACATAGGGAATGACCTGCTGCTCAATCTGCCGCTTGGCGGCGCGGGTGGCTCCCTTGATGTTGTACTGGTCGGACTGGTTGCCCTTGTCGATGGTGAACGTCCAGGACTTCTCGTCCCGCATGGTCATCTCCTGGACGGTATCACCCAGCTCCACGGGGGTGCCGTACCGGTTGGAACCGGTGCGCTGGTAGTCCACCAGGGGCACGGTGTCCACGCTCCACACCCGCACCGTGCGGGTGCCGGAGAAGGAGTAGTCGTGGCCGGTGGCGCTGTCGGTCAGAGAGTCCTGCTTGAATGCCTCGGCTACCTTCTTGGAGAAGGCTTCCGCTAAATTGATTGCCATAATACTTCCTTTCCGCCCTCACCGAACCGGGCGGAGGGATGGGCCTCACCGTCTCCGGTTCGGCCTCTTGGGCTCTTTTCCTTAATCTGCCTCGTCCCAGTATTTGGAGATGAGGCCGGCGTTGTCGTCTGCGGTGTCCCCGCCCAGGCTGCCGGGGGTCTTGTCCCGGTTGGCCTTGTTCTGCCGCTCAGCGGCCAGCTCAGCCTGGAGGCGCTTGTTCTCCCAGCGGGTGTACGCATTTGTGAGCGTGTCGCCTCCGCGCACCGCGCCCCACACCTCGGGCGGAATGCTCTTGGGATCTACGCCGGGGTATGACTGATAGAACGCCTCAATGTCCTGCTTCCGGGCCTGGGCCTGCTGCTGAGCATGCTTCAGAACGCTGTTTTGCTGGTCTTGATACGCCTGGATTTCGGCCCGCTGCCGCGCAAGGTCGGCCCGTTCCTTTTCCATGCTCACCCTGGCTGCCGCGTCCTGCTCGTTCATGCCGGTTGCGATGAGCTCCTGCTTTCTGCAATAGTCCAGGTAATCGCCAACCGACATACCGTTGCGCTGGGCGTAGGATTTCACCAGCTCCAGGGCGGGATCCGCTTCCTGTCGGTACTGCCGGAGCTGGTCTCGCTCCTGCCGCACATGGTCGTAGTCCCACCCCTTCTGCGCCATGGCGACCAGCTCGTCACGGGTCACCTGGCGGGTCTCGTCCCGGTTCTTGAGGGTAAACAGCTCCGGCTGCGCTACCGGCGCATCCGGCGCTTTTGGTTCCGCAGGAGGGGTTTCCTCGCCGCCCTTCGGCTGGTCTGCCGCAGCCGCCGCCTCCGTCCCCTCTGCTTCGCCCGCCGGGTCCTCCGCGCTCCAGGCGGATTCAATGTCGCCCTGCACGGTCTCCATGGTCTCGTCCATATTGCTTCGCTCCTTCCCGCCCTGGTCTGGGCGGCTTTTATTTGGTCACGGCTGGTCCGCCGCTATACCCGTATCTGGGAGAGGTCCATTCCCTCCATGCCGGTCTGATTGATGGCCCTCTGTAGGTTCCCGTAGCCGGAACCCGCCGCCAGGTCGATTGTGTTACCCTGCCCAGCCTGTACGGCTCCCGTCTGCCCCTGCATGGCTGGCTGAACCATCCCCATCCGCTCCCGCAGGGTCTGAATCAGCTCCTGCTGGTTGGAGATGTAGCCGTTGGGCACCCGCTCCAGGTAGTCCACCACGTTAATCTGGCCGTTCATCAGGAGATTGTCCAGGGTCTGCATCTGCGCAATCTCACTCCAGTAGGCCGAGCCGCCCACGTCCAGCTTAATGGACAACGGCACCTGGTTGAGCAGGGAGAAGTCAAACTCCGTGGGCCGCGGCTTGTCGTCCGGCACCTGCCCCAGGTAGAGCATCTCCTGCTTCTCTTCCTCGGTTGGTTTCAAGTCCACATAGCGAACCCCATAGTAGGCCCGCATCTGATCCAGCCAGATACGCCCCAAATCCTCGACGCACTGGAAGAAATTCTGCTTGGTTAGCTCCATGGGCACCGAGGAGGCTTTCTGCAAGGCGATGATGGCGGAGGTGTTGTCCGGCCTGGTATCGCCCAGGGCCGCGTCTGTGGCCCCCATAAACTCCTTGGTGAGGGAGATGGCAAGCTCGATAAACTGGCTCACCTGGGGCGAGATGGCCGCCGGGTCGATGGCACGGGCCACGTTGGTCACGTCTCCGCCGTTGACCGGGATGGCCTTCCCCACCCCGGAGTCCCACCGGGCAATCCGGGTCTTGTCGTATACAATCTTCGGATAGGCGGTGGTCATGAGGGAGATCATCGTCATGGCAAACATCTTGTTCACGAAGATCTGGTTTGGAATCAGCCCGGTCACCGCCGCCTGGCCGTGATAACAGTTCTGCACGTAGTCCCAATTCATCCAAACAATGGGATAGAGCTGCATCCCCGTGTCCCACTGGCTGCGCACCACCGCGTCCTTGGTGGTCTTGATGGCGCGGACGGTTCCCCCATCTTTCCAGAAGCGGGTGATGGTGGTCACCTTTCCGTCGGTCATAGCGTCAAAGCGGTCGCCGGTCTCGTCGCAGTCCGATAAGATGTCCTCCGCCGCGCCGCCCTGCGCCCTGGCCTGCTCCTTTACCTCGTCCAGCAGCTCCCGGCGGGAGATCAGAAGATAGGGCTGGCTCTGCACATCCCGGTTTGTGGGGTTACCGAAGGACACGCGGGTATTTTCCAAAATTTCTGTGCGGATGGTGCCCTTCGCCGTCTGCCCGGTCTCCGCATCGGGGTCAAACCAAACGTAAATGCAGGCGTCTCCGTCTACTGCGGCGTTGCGCATGAACTCGCGGGTCTGTTTCCCTAGCTTATTTTGCTCAAACAGGGCCTCAAACTGGGCGTTGACCACATCCGTCAGCTGTTCCAGATCCCCCAGGGCCGCCATGCCGGAGGAGGACAGAGGCGACGCCGCCATTTTGAGATTGTCCGTGGCTGTAGAGGCCACCACATAGAGGATGATCCGCTTGATGAAGTTGAACACGGGGGTAGGAAGGCCGTTGGACTGCACTCCCTCCCACTGCTTCCCGATGTAAAAGTTCTCGTTGGCCCGCACATTGTCATACAGATTGAGCCCGGCCTTGAAGTTGCAGGCCGTCTCGTACTCGTTCCACACGGACTCGGGGGTGATTTCCTTCTTTGCCATCACTCACCCTCCCGCCGGGGCGGCCACTGATAGCCCATGATATTGTCAATGCCCTCCTGCAACAGCCGCTCCGCCTGGCGTGCGTCCTCCTCCGCCTTCGGGTCGGCCCCCGTGGCCGCATGTCCCAGCTCCACGTGCACCTCCGGCGCGGGCGGTTCCCGCTCCAGCCGTTTCTCCAGAGCCTCCAGGCGGGCCTCCAGCCGCCCCACGTGCAGGGCAAGCGAAATCAGCTTGTTCATGTCCTTATCCTCCGTAGCTCAGATATCCGTCGGCGGCCTCTCCGCCGGTCATGTAGTCGTCGTACTCCTCCACATAGTCCACATCGTCCCGCTCCGGCCGCACCGGCTCCAGCCGTGCCCCCATCGTCCGGTAGATCAGCCCATAGCGCAGGGCGTCGGGACTGTGGGTAATCTCGTGGGGCTCTTTGGCGCAGTCCGAGGGGTTCTTTTCGTCGTGCTGGAGGGCGGGCAAATCCCGGATCATCCGAGGGCAGTCCTCGGTGAAGAGCATCCCCGGGCGTCCGTCCGGTCGCTCCTTCAGGAACTCCTTCACCACCATCCAGCCCTGCACCCGCTGGCTGGAGGCCCGGACAATCCCGATGCCGTTCTCCATGAAAATCTCGGCCATGGTGCGCCCCGTGTCCTTCTGGGTGCTCCACATGTCCGGCGGGGCAACAGTAAACTGAATCTGCTCCTCCGGCGGGGTCAGCCGACGCATGGCCGCCGCTGCCTCGGACACAATCAGGCCGCTCTCGCAATACTCCCGGTACACCCACACCCGGTCGTCAAAGTCAATGGCAAACCAGTAACAGGCGAACATATCAAGTCCGTAGTCAAACGCCCGGTAGCGGGGCCACTCCGTCGGCACAATAAATGGCTTCACTACGTGCCGCTCCCGCCGGAACTCGCTGAAATACTGTCCGGCCATGGCATCCCAGTCGCCGTAGCGGTGTGCCGCCCGGATGTCCTCGGGAAGCGTGTCTAGCATCTGGATGTACTCCGGGGACGCTTTCAGCAGCTCCTTGTTGTCCTCCACCGTGGCTGGGATGAAGGAGTAATCCCGTCCGCTCTCGACGCCCTCATATTCTCGTGTGACAAACAGCCGCTTCACCCACTGATGCCCGACGCCGCCGGGGTTACAGGTCAAATAGAAGTGCTTCGGAATCTCGTTGACGCCACGGAGCGTCGCGCCCATGGTGCGGAACTCATACTCGGTGAAGTGGGTGGCCTCGTCCATGAAAATCCAGTCGTATTCCTGACCCTGGTACTCCGTGATAGCCGCTGCGCTCTGCAAGTGGCCGAACTTCACGGTGGAACCGTTGGCAAAGAACAGCATTCGCATGGTGCCGTTGTAGGTGGCAATCAGGTCGCCGCAGGGCCGCCCGTCCATCGTAGCGGAGTTAATCAGCTTATTCATGGGCTGGATGATGGTTTGCTCCAGCTCCGGGTAGGTGCGCCGCAGAATCAGAATCTTGATGCCCGGATACTGCAAGGCTCCCCGGATGCAGGCCCGGATCAGCACGTGGGTCTTGCCGCCGCCCCGCGCGCCGCCATAGGCCGTGTACCGGGTCTTGCTCTCTATGAACTGCCACTGCTTGGGATACAGCTCCCCCAGCTCCAGCTTGATTTCCCCCGTGGGCTGATTCGGTTTCCGCCTTGCCACAACCTACCTCCAGACAAACGAAAAGAGGCCAACCGCCGAGTTTTCCTCGGTAGTTGGCCTCTAGGGCTCCTTCAATATCACCGGATGGGATGCCTTGCACTTGGGGCAGTAGGGAGCTACCCCGCTCCCGTGGGCCCCCTTCTCCAGCGCCCCAATCTTGGCCCAGGTCACCGGACACAATACCCATCCGCCCTGAACCACAGCTCTCTGTTTTGAAATTTTCGGGTCTGCCATGAAAACATCCCCACCCCCTGTTTTGTAGTACCCCCGCCCCCGTCTCCTGCAACTGCGGGGCGGCAAATTTGAGCGGGTGAGGATTTGCACCTCACATATGGGCCTCACCAAAGCTCTACGCCCACGACTTCGCCGCTGTTGCTTTGTTCTTCACAGACGGTTACTCTTCTTCACTGTCGGCGTCTACTATTGCTGGTAATCGCACCAGTTTTACCACAATTAGTGTCTATTCCGCCACCGCTCAATGGTACAACGCCCGGTGCCACTGCCGAGTATCTAAATCGTTTCTCTGGGCGGTCACTCACCCCTGGCATACTCCGGCACGCTGTTGGTGCCACCGCCCGCCTCATGCGGCGAGGAGCGGCATATGGCGGACAGTAGGTTGTCCAGCCGCCCATTGGCATTTAATTTAATCGCGCAGTGCCTCTTTTGCTTTCCATCTGCGTTTGGAGCCGAGAGGCGGTATTGAGCCGCCACACGTCCACGGCGTTGTCCATGGCCGCCGCTTTCGCTTCTGCTGCTGCACTCGGCATATAAAGCACCACCACAAGATGATGCTTTGTCCGGCATACACCGGGCATCTCTGGAGCCACCGGGAGGAATCGAACCTCCAACCTACCGATTACAAGACGGTTGCTCTACCAGTTGAGCTAAGATGGCATATTTGCGCCGTCTCGCTTAGATTGACACACCCTGGTCTCGGCGGCGACATCATGATTAGCCACTCGCAGGGCAGTTTTCAGCGGGATAGCGCGTTTTTGACTCTCAAAGGCTGCCATTATACCCGGAGTCGGCCAGCTATGGCTACTGGCAGGCCGCTGGTGATTTCACTGGCAAGATACGCGACCCCGATTCGCCAGTATAGTGTCTCTCCACAGTCATTTGCCGCATGGAGGGCGCGACCCTCCGCCCAGTTTATGGGGTGGTTTTCAGCCGTGCAGCGTAGGGGCCCGATATTACCCGCCTCGGTGCCGGGCGGTAGAAAAGGAGGATGCGGGAAAAGTCCGGCTCACGCCGGTGGCAGGGGATGCAGGAATCGAACCTGCGATATGAGGGCCAAACCCTCATGCCTTACCGCTTGGCGAATCCCCTGTGTAATGCTTTGGAGGCGTTTAGTGAAAGCGGTGATACCCCTATACCCTCCCTGGAAAGGCACCCCCGATTTTCCGCTACCCCCGTACCGGGTGGGGGTGGGGCGTGGGGTAGGGGCCTCCCCCCCCTGCTCTCTCGCTCACCTGCACGCCCTGGGGCGCTGGTTATCCATGCAGAGCAGCCCGCGCAGACACCCCTATATATTGTGGCCTTGAGACTGCATATTGCGAATGCAGTATGCAAAGCCTCTTACTCATTGCACCGCAATGGTTTGCCGCCTCGTTCAACTCAATAGAATCACTATTTTGTTGAGTTGGGCTTATCCTTGCCGAATGAAACGTGGATCTTTATTCCGCCTACACTATCCGGCTCTGGCCGGTCTGTATAGCCTCCATACGGCTTTTGCTTGAGTAGGAATATAGCCGCCGTGTCCTTGCGCTGCTCCAGTCGGTCGCGCATTTCCAGCAACGCTTTTTGGCAGATCGCCGGGTGTCTGGTATATCCAGGCTCCCCCGCCTCCCAAACTTTCCACTCCTTCTCCGTCACCCCAAGATGGAGAAGGAGTCCAGGCTTGGTAGGCTGCCGGCCATTGGCGTCGCAGTCCTCAAAGTAGGCGGCACAAGCTGCGTCCAGCTCCGGGGCGGTGTAGTATGATGGTTTCCCCTCCGCCGCTCTCTGCTTATCTGTTTTATACATGTGGCTGGTGCGCCTCCTTTCGCCCTTAACCTGTGAGCCTCTGCTCCTATCCAGGAGATCGATCGAAAATCGCGTTTTGTAAAATACATTACGCTAAAGTAAATCCGCTATCTATTGTACTGCAACAGATAGCGGATTCAAAAATTTTTTATTTTTGGTCATTTAAGACTTAGTGTTATGTGACAGTTAGGCAGACTAATTTCCTCAAAAAGTTATGACTTTCGCTCTTCGTGCTCTTCTAAATACTTATCCAGTGCGTCCCGTAATAAGGCGTTAACAGTGTCCCCGTGAGCGGCGCAGACTGCCCGCACACGGTCGGCGTAGTCCTTGCGCACCTTACACCCTAGTACCGTCATATTGGCCTTGTCCCATGCGTTATTGCTCTTGCGTTTTGCCGAGGTTACCATGTGATCACCTCCCGAAATCTTTATTATATTGTATCATGTCTTTTCACGGTTTAACAGTGTATAGTTTCCACAAAACCGCCCAAAGAACCTTGTGCAACAAGTCTAATTGACAGCACTGTATAACCGTGCTATCATGAAATCACCGCAAGGGACAACAGCCAAGCGGAATCCACCTGGCAGGAGGTAAACGAAATGGAGATTGATAGCATGACCCAGACCGAGTTAGCATCCTATCTTGAAACCCTGGCGAAGCTGGTAGAGGCCACGGCTAAGGACGCGCAGGACGCGGCCCGCATTATCCGGGAAGCCATTCCCAAGCAGTAAAAAAAGATAGCCGCCCAGCCCTGAACAAGCAAGCGACTATCTAAGACCCAGCGGAGGCGGTTAGAGCCTGCCATCTGGCCGCCTCCACTATAACACAACCGGCAGGGAAAAGCAATAGACCGGAGGGGAGCGCACCATGAAATACTTTTCCAACGTCAAGACCCTGGACGAGCTGAAGAGGGCTTACCGGCTACTCTGCATGAAACACCACCCGGACGTGGGCGGCGACACAGCCACCATGCAGGCCATCAACGCGGAGCACGACGAGCTCTTCGAGCAGCTGAAGCGGGCCCATAACGCCACCGCCGACGAGCACCACCAGACCACCGAGACGCCAGAGGAGTTCCGGGACATCATCGCGGCGCTGCTCCGTCTGGACGGCCTGGAGGTGGAGCTGTGCGGCTCCTGGCTCTGGATCGGCGGCAACACCAGGGAGCACAAAGAGGCGTTGAAGGCGGCCGGGTGCCGCTGGAGCAGCACGAAGAAGCTTTGGTACTGGCACCACGCCGAGGACGGCCACCGCTGGCATCGCGGCAAGAGCTCCATGAGCCAGATCCGCGCGAAGTACGGCAGCCAGACCTACCGCAGCAGCGGCGCCATCCGGTTGGACGAGGCGACAGCATGAGTTGGCAGGACCTGTTTTGGCGGGGTCGTGAGGCCGAGGTCCGGGTGTCTGGATACTTCCAGCACCCGGACCAGCTGACCGCCCCGGAGCGCGTGGCCTACTATGACCGGAGCGCGGCGGAGACCATCAAGCGGCTGCGTGAGACCGCCGAGGCCCTGGAGGGCTACCGGCAGGCGCTTGCGGCCCGATATGCTACCCTGGCGGCCACGCCCTACGAGTACCGGCTGGACCTTGTGCGCCATCGCGGCTGGTATGACAAGCACGTCACCTATACTGTCGCTCTGGTCCGCGTGTACCAAGATGGGCACGAGGAGGCGGAGGAGAGCACCACCTACCCCGGCACGCAGCGCCGTGAGGCCTTGAAGGCGTTTGAGGCGCTGCAAAGGTCCCGCCCCGGCATCAAGCTCAACGTGGATATTGAGCGCAAGGCGTGGGAGAGATAACTTCCCCCCCTTGCCAGACGCGCCATGGGATGCTACAATCAACACAGATGCTACAATCAACACAATGGAGGCCCCGCGCAGGGGAGAAGGGAGAACAAACCATGAAAAAGCTGACTGCTAAAGAGGTATTCACCCGCGAAGCCTATGAGGGGCTAACCGCCGAAGAGCGCCGGTCGGCGCTAAAAGTTGAACAAGCAAAAGAGTGTAGCGGCTGGAGAGCCTACCCTGACACTTGTGCCGAGCTGGTGGACTTTATCCCGGATGATTGGTGGAGCAAGTACCCTGCCCAGCATATCGGAGAGGTTATGTCTCTGCTCAAATCCGCTATTGACCTGGGAGTTGACAAAGGCCGCCGCGAGGTGTAATATAAAAGCGTCGGGAGGCTGAGGCGCAGCTTTCTGGTGGGCCTCGACCCTGGCCCCACGGATTGAAATATAGATATGTATATTAATACGGCAAGAAGAGAGAGCTTACTAAGTAGGCTCTCTTTTCTTTTCCGGTGGAGGCCTCCGCCGCGCCGGATGCTAACTTAGATACTACCCGCCCCGCTATGGGGCGGGTTTTCTGCGTTCATATCCAGCACGGTATTCCGCGTGTGTAATCCGTGTGTAATTTCTGCTCACGGAAGCGGTTTCTGGCCTTCTATCGCGGAATCAAAATCTTTGTTTTTGGAATCCTCAATCCATTGAGAGAGTAAGAGAAAACCCCGCAACCATTACAGTTGCGGGGTTTTCATTCTGGCGCAGAAGGAGGGATTTGAACCCTCGCGACGGTTTCCCGCCCTACTCCCTTAGCAGGGGAGCCCCTTCGGCCACTTGGGTACTTCTGCATGCCAAATACAGGATACATTTGGAAAAAATGTGGCGGAGAGAGTGGGATTCGAACCCACGGATGCTTCCACATCGCCGGTTTTCAAGACCGGTTCCTTCAACCACTCGGACATCTCTCCACGTCCGGTCTCCGGCCAAATGCAAAAAAGATGATACCACACTTTTCGCACATTGTCAACTGCCGCCTGCAATATTTTTCTGCTTTTTTTCCAAACTCAGCCTTGACTTGGAGCGGAGTCCAGGTGATAAAATCGAACAAACAGCGGGAGCCAGCCCGCCGGAAGGAGCAGATGACCTTATGACCATTGCCGAAGTCAGCCGTAAATACAACCTCTCAGCCGATACCCTGCGGTATTACGAGCGCATCGGCCTGATTCCCACCGTTCACCGCAGCAAGAGCGGCATCCGGGATTATACCGTGGAGGACTGCGCCTGGGTGGAGTTTGCCAAGTGTATGCGGGGAGCCGGTATCCAGGTGGAGGCTCTGATCGAGTATGTTTCCCTGTTTCAGCAGGGGGAGGATACCACCGAGGCCCGCAAACAGATCCTCATTGAGCAGAGGGAGCTGCTGCTGGAGCGGATGGAGGAGATGCGGCAGACGCTGGAGCGCCTTAACTCCAAAATTGACCGCTACGAGCAGACGGTCGCTGTCGCCGAACAGAAGCTGCGCCGCGAGTAAGGGAGGCACACCGCTCCCTTCTTTTTATCCGCTGCACGGGGAGCAGAAACGTAAAGCCCCGGTAAAGGTTCGGGAAAGCTTTGGAAAGGTGCCTTGTAGCTTGGCGCGGCGGGTGCTATACTGCCCCCTGGTTCCATGGAACCAAAACCAAACTGCAAAGGAAGTAGGAAAGCATGCAGAAACGCAACAAGGTCCTGGCCGGCGTCCTCACCGGCGCGCTGGTCCTGAGCGCCGGCCCCATGGCCCTGGCCGCCACGGCCAATTATAACGACAGCAGCGTCACCGGCGGCTCTGCCGCCTGGCAGGACTGGGTCAAGGAGTGGGAGACCGTAGCCGCCGACTACACCAAGGTATCCCTCACCCCCGGCGCAGACGAGACCCAGCTCAACTTCGCCTGGTACAGCAAGACGGAGAGCGGCAAGGCCGCCACGCCGGTGGTTCACTTCGGCACCGACAAGGACCACCTGACCGCCTTCACCGGCAAGGCCGCCCAGGTGGACGACAGCCTGACCGACGGCGTGGCCTACGACTATAACCATGTCACCGTCACCGGGCTGGAGGCCAACACCACCTATTACTATACCGTGGAGAAGAACGGCGTACAGAGCGAGGTACAGGAATACAAGACCGGCAGCTTCGACTCCGTAAAGATGCTCTATGTAGGCGACCCCCAGATCGGCGCCTCCAAGGGTCAGCCCCAGAACGGCGAGGCCCTGACGGCCGGCTCCGGCGCGGCCAATACCGCCGCCCGCAACGACGCCTTCGCCTGGAACCGCACCCTGGAGATCGCCACTGCCCAGAATCCGGGCGTCAACTTCATCATCTCCGCCGGCGACCAGGTCAATAAGACCGGCCAGGCCAAGGAGGAGGAGTACGCGGGCTACCTCTCCCCCGCCGTGCTGGCCGGGCTGCCCGTGGCCACCACCATCGGCAACCACGACTCCCTGAATCCCGACTACACCTACCACTTCAACAACCCCAACGCCACCGAGAACGGCAAGACCCAGGCCGGCGGCGACTACTACTACTCTTACGGCGCCGGTCTGTTTATCGTGCTCAACACCAACAATTACAATGTAGCCGAGCACGAGAAGACCATCCAGGAGGCCATCGCCTCTGCTCCCGACGCCGCCTGGCGCGTGGTCACCATCCACCAGGATATCTACGGCACCGGTCTGGATCACTCCGACACCGACGGCATGATCCTCCGCACACAGCTCACCCCCATCTTTGACAAGTACGACATCGATGTGGTGCTCCAGGGCCACGACCACACCTACAGCCGCTCCAAGCTCCTTTACGGTGACGGCCAGACCCACGGCACCTATGAGTTCCGTCTGAATGCGGACGGCAGCGACTACGACTGGGACAACGCCTTCAACACCCAGACCGACGAGAAAATCCCCCTGTACCCCGAGGAGGGCGACACCGCCAGCACGGCCCTCCACGACGCCTTCCAGGCGGACAACGGCTGCTACACCATCGAGGACACCACCGGAAACACCGTGGTCAATCCCAAGGGCACCCTTTACATGACCGCCAACTCGGCCTCCGGCTCCAAATTCTACGAGCTGATCCCCACCCAGCAGGACTATATCGCCGAGCGCAGCCAGAACTGGCTGCCCAGCTACTCAGTCATCGACATGGACAGCGACAGCTTCTCCATCACCACCTACCAGATCACTGCCGAAGGCAAGGTGGAGGCGATTGACGACACCTTCACCATCCAGAAGACCGACGGCGCCGCCACCCTGACTGAGGGCGGCGAGACCTACTACCGCCTGCGGGACGTGGCCGCCGCGGTCTCCGGCCAGGACAACCAGTTCAATGTGAGCTGGGACAACGGCGTGGTGATTACCACCGGCGCGGCCTACGCCGACGCCGTGCCCGCCGGCACCCCTGCCAGCGGCAGCGCCGTGACCCTCACCCTGACCGTGGACGGCAAGAGCGTCACCACCCCCGCCGTTCTGGCCAACGGGAGCTACTACCTGCCCGCCTCCTTCTATGGCACTCTGGGCGTGACTCCGGCCGCCTGAGCGGCCCCATCCGGCACCGATACTGCGAGGCTCCCGGCGGCATAGCTGCCGGGAGCCTCCATTCTGAGAGAAAGGCTGACTGCTGTTGAATATCAAATCCTGCTTTCTGCGCTGGGGCATTCCGCTGTTGCTGCTGGCTGCATTTCTCGCCGCTGTTTTCGCCCTCAACCGGGTGGACAAGGTGGCCCTGGTCAACCGGGAAGGACAGACCTTCGAGAAGGGCGTGGTCGTGGACATTCTCCAGGACAACCTCATGCCCGACGGCTCCCGGGTGGGCGAACAGCGGGTACTGGTACGCATGACCACCGGCGTCCGGGCCGGTCAGGAGCTGGAGACCACCAGCGCCTCCGGCTTCCTCTTCGGCGCGGGCTGCACCGTGGGCATGAAGGTGGTGGTCATGCAGAGCGTGGCGGGGGACTCCACCATCACCAGCATCTATTCCCAGGATCGGGAGTGGGTGATCTACGCCTTCGCCGCAGCCTATCTGCTGGTGCTCTGCCTGGTGGGCGGAAAGCAGGGCCTCAAGGGCGCCCTTGGCCTGGTGTTCACCTTCTTCTGCATTCTATTTGTCTATCTGCCCCTGGTCTACCGCGGTTGGTCGCCCTTCTGGGTGGCGGTGCTCATCTGTATCGTCACCACGCTGGTCACGATGTACCTCATCGGCGGCCCCACCCGGAAAACCGTGGTGGCCGCCGGCGGCACGGTGGCGGGCGTGGTGATTGCCGGACTGGCGGCCACCCTGTTCAGCCTGGCCACCGGCATCACGGGCTGGAACGTGTCGGACATCGAGAGCCTGCTCACCCTGGCCAGCACCAGCGGGATTCAGGTGGGCGGCCTGCTCTTCTCCGGCCTGCTGATCTCCAGCCTGGGCGCGGTGATGGATGTGGCCATGTCCATCGCCAGCGCCATCGCTGAAATTCACGTTCAGAACCCCGCCCTCTCCCGCCGGGCGCTGTTCCGGGCCGGGATGCACGTGGGACGGGACATGATGGGCACCGACTCCAACACCCTGATTCTCGCCTTTGCCGGCGGCAGTATCTCCATGCTGGTGCTGGATTACGCCTATAACCTCCCCTACCGGCAGATCATCAACTCCAACAACATCGGCATTGCCATCATGCAGGGCCTGTCCGGCAGCTTCGGCATCGTCCTGGCCGTCCCTGTCACCGTGGCCTTGGCCGTTCTGCTCTATACCTGGCGCAAAGCTGCGCCCGCGGCATAAAGCGACTGGATGCGACACGCTCCCCGCCCTATACTGGGCCGGGGAGCGTGATTTTTATGCAGTCCTTTTTCCGGCGGCTGGCGGCCTGCGCCGCCCTATTCTGTGCCAACCCGCTGGCCTTTCTTCGGGGGCTGTCCGACCCCGACAGCCCCGTGCGCCGCCTGCTGCGGCGCAAATAGCAGGGAGGGCGCGCCGCAGCGCGCCCTCCCTGTATTACCGCTCATAGGTCAGCCATGTTTCGCCCCCGCCGCTCTTGCGGTAGGTGTGGGAGACCGCCGCCTCCCGGATCTCATCGCAGGCCCAGTGGCCCTTCTCCACGTCGGTGAAGGGCAGGGCCGCGGCCCGCTCCCCGGCCCGGCGGTCCAGGGCGTGGTTGAGGATCTTGACCGCCTCTGCACGGCTCACCGGCGCGTCGGGCCGGAAGGTGCCGTCCGGATAACCCGACACCCAGCCCTCCTCCGCCGCAAAGGAGACCACCTCTGCCGCCCAGTGGCCGTCCGGCACATCGGGGAACGGGGACGTACCGCCCTCCACCGTAAAATAGGAGGCAATCAGCTTGACCAGCTCGGCCCGGCTCACCGGCTGCTCCGGCCGGAAGGTGCCGTCCAGATAGCCATTTGCGATGCCGTAGCGCTTGGCAAAGGCCACATAGGGGGCGTACCAGTCCCCCCGCTTCACATCGGAAAAGCCGCCGGTACCAGGCGCTCCACTGTAAAGCAGATTCCCTTGCTCGTCTACACTGAGGCGGGCCAGCATGGCCACCGCCTCGGCCCGGCTCAGGGAGTCCTCCGGGCGGAACCGGCCGTCATTTCCCTGGATGTAGGCGTCGTGCTCCCTGGTGTTCAGATAGGCCGGCTCCGCCGGCTCCTGCGACTCCTCGCCATAGGCCTCCGCATAGAGCGCCAGCAGCTCCGGGTTTTCCGCCATCAGCCGGTAGCGGAAGTGCGCCTCCCCCGCGACCTGGGGCAGGGTGTCGTTGAGGGCCAGTTGTCGCTCGATGGCTGTCGTGCCGTACCAGGGGCTCTTGGGATCGCTGTTGCCGGCCAGATAGTCGGCCATTCCTATGTAAAGGGAAACACCTGTACCCTTTACCGTATCCGCCCACCAGCGGGCCACCGTGGCGTAGTCCATGCTCTTGTGGCCGATGTACCAGTAGATCTGGGGGCAGATGTAGTCGATCCACCCCTCCTTGACCCATTTCCGGCTGTCGGCGTAGGAGGCGTAGTAGCTCTCATAGCCGCCGGTGGTATTGGAGCCCTGGGGCAGGCTGCTCTTATCCGCCCACACGCCGGAGGGGCTGATGCCGTAGGACAGCCCCGGATCAATGGCGTGGATGCGCTCCCCCAGTGTCTTGACCAGCTGGTTGACATTGTCCCGGCGCCAGTCGCCGATGTTGGAAAAGCCCTTGCCGTACTTGGCATAGGCGGCCCCGTCGGCAAAGCCGCTGCCGGGGTAGAAGTAGTCGTCCAGGTGAATGCCGTCGATGTCATACTTGCGGGCCAGCTCCTCCGCCCCCCGCACGATGTACTCCCGCACCTCGGGCAGGCCGGGATTGAAGTAGTAGTCGCCCTCATACTCCACCACCCAGTCGGGGTGGAGCTTTGCGGGGTGGTCGGCGGTCAGGGCCTGGAACTCCGCCGCGCCCCCCTTGGTGATGCGGAAGGGATTGACCCAGGCGTGGAGCTCCAGCCCCAGGGCGTGGGCCCGCTCCACCCAGTAGGCCAGCGGATCAAAGCCGTTTTTCGGGGCGGTTCCCTGTGCGCCGGTCAGGTATTTGCTCCACGGGTACAGCTCGGAGGGATAGAGGGCGTCGGCGGAGGGCCGCACCTGGAGAATCACAGCGTTCATGCCCATGTCTACGCACCCCTGTAAAATCGCGTCGGCGTCCCGCTTGAGGACCGCCGGATCTGTAGTGGCCTGACTGGGGTAGTCCAGGCGGTACACCGTGGCCACCCAAACAGCCCGGAACTCGTCCGCCCGCTCCGCTCGGGCCGCCGCCGCGGGAGACTGCGCCGCCAGTCCCAGTCCCGCCAGCGCCAGCGCGCAGATGAGTGCAATTGCCAACAGGGGTTTCCAGAATTTTGTCATGAGGTCGCTCCTTTGAATTTGGTCTCGTAAATCTGCTCTCGGAATGGCGGGCGCGCCCTGCGCCCCCTACTGATTGGAAATCTGCTCCGCTAGGTCGTTCAGGTAGACCCAGCGCTCCATTTTCTCCTCCAGGGCCGCCTCCAGCTCAGCCTGCCGCTCCTGGAGGGACTGGAGGGCCACATAGTCGGTGGCCTTCTCCTCCTGCTCGGCCTGCACCCGGGCCAGCTCCGCCTCCAGGACAGCGATGTCGGCATCAATGGTCTCAAATTCCCGCTGCTCCTTATAGCTGAATTTCAGCTTTTTGGCCCCCTGGGGCCGCGCTGCCTTGGGTTCGGCGGGCTTGGGGGATCTGGCCGGCTGTCCGGCGGCCCGCTGGGCCTCCAGATACTCCGTATACCCGCCGGGATAGCCCCGGACGCTTCCGTCCCCCTCTACGGCGAACACACGCCGCACCACCCGATCCAGGAAATAGCGGTCGTGGGATACCGCCACCACCGCCCCCGGAAAGGAGTCCAGATAGTCCTCCAGCACGCTGAGGGTCTGAATATCCAGATCGTTGGTCGGCTCGTCCAGCAGCAGCACGTTGGGGGCGGCGGCCAGGACCGACAGCAGGAAGAGCCGCCGCTTCTCGCCGCCGGACAGCTTGCGGATGGGGCTCCACTGCGCCTCTGCCGGAAAGAGGAACTGCTCCAGCAGTTGGGAGGCGGTGAGCATCCCCGCTCCCGTCTCGATGCGGTTGCCGATCTCCTTCACATAGTCGATCACCCGGGTATCCCCGTCCATATCGGGCACCTCCTGACGGAAGTAGCCGATGCGGACGGTCTCCCCCGTCTCGACCGCCCCGGCGTCGGGGGCCAGCTCCCCGGCCAGCAGGTTGAGGAGGGTGGACTTGCCGCTGCCGTTGGCCCCCACAATGCCGATGCGGTCGTCCCGCAGGAGCATGCAGTCGAAGTCCCGCACCACGGTGCGTTCGCCAAAGCGCTTGGTCACGCCTCTGCACTCGATGGTCTTCTTACCTAGACGGCTGGCCCGCGCGTTTAGTTCCAAGGTACTTTTTTCCGCCGGGCCGCTCTGGGCCTTCAGGGCCTCGTAGCGCTCCAGCCGCTCCCGGCTCTTGGTCCCCCGGGCGGTGGGCCCCTGCATCACCCACTGGTACTCCCGCCGCAGGATGGCCTGCCGCTTGCGCTCGCTGGCCCGCTCGCTCTCCAGCCGGGCGGCCTTGCGCTCCAAATACTTGTCGTAGTTGCCCTCGTAGGTGAACAGGCGGCCGTCCTCCACCTCCGCCATGCGGCCCACGATGCGCTCCAGAAAATACCGGTCGTGGGTCACCATGACCAGCGCCCCCTTCCAGGCGCGCAGATAGTCCTCCAGCCAGAGCACCATGTCGTTGTCCAGGTGGTTGGTTGGCTCGTCCAGAATCAGCACGTCGCAGGGGCGGGCCAGCACCGCCGCCAGGGCCACCCGGCGGCGCTCCCCGCCGGAGAGGTTTCCCACGCTCTGCTCGAACCGGGATACTCCCAGACGGTTGAGGATGGTTCTGGCCTCATACTCCGCCAGAGAGCGGTCGGCGTCATTCAGCCCCAGCAGCACCTGCTCCAGTACGGTGCGCTCCCCCTGAAACACCGGGTTCTGGGGCAGGTACTCCATCCGCACGCCGGGGTCCAGGCGTACCGTCCCCCCGTCCGGCTCCTCCGCCCCCGCCAGCAGGCGGAGGAGGGTGGACTTGCCGGCGCCGTTGACGCCGATGATCCCCACCTTGTCCCCCCGCTCCAGATAAAAGGACACCCCGTCCAGCAGGACACGGTCGCCGTAGCTCTTGGTCAGTTGTTCCGCAGAAAGCAGCATGAACGTCCCTCGCTTTTGTCAAGTTATCTCCCAGTATAGCGGAATCTGCGAAAAAAAGAAAGCCCCCTCCGGCCGGGGCCTGTTTCCGAATTGCTTCCGAAATGTCCCGCGGGGATTGCCAACCGCTCGGGGATGCCGTATACTGGGGGCACAACTGAATCGAGATGTCTTCAGGGCAGGGTGAAATTCCCGATTGGCGGTACAGTCCGCGCGCGTGATACGCATGATTTGGTGCAATTCCAAAACCAACAGTGACAGTCTGGATGAAAGAAGATACCATCGGTTTCCGCAGGACGGCCCCGCCGTTCTGCGGCCGATTCCTCTTTTTCGCACCGGAAAGGCATCCCCTTTTCGGTGTGATTTTTTAGGAGGGAACGGAAGTATGAATGTCAAAGCAAAGAGGATTACCACCATCGCCATGCTGTGCGCGCTCGCCTATGTGGTCATGGCCGTCGGCCGCGTGCCGGTCGTGCTCTTTTTGAAGTACGACCCGAAGGATGTGGTCATCACCCTCGGCGGCCTGATCTGGGGGCCGATGACCGCCTGCCTTGTCTCGGTTCTCGTCTCCGTTCTGGAGATGTTCACTGTCAGCGACACGGGCATTCTGGGCTGTATCATGAACATTCTGTCCACCTGCGCCTTTGCCTGCACCGCCTCCGCCATCTACCGGAAAAAGCGCACGCTGGCCGGGGCTGTCGCCGGGTTGGCCGCCGGATGCGCGGTGATGGTCAGCGCCATGCTGCTGTGGAATTACCTCATTACGCCCCTCTACATGGGATACCCCCGGGAGGCGGTTGCGGAGCTGCTGCTCCCCGCCTTTCTCCCCTTCAATCTGCTCAAGAGCGGACTCAATTCGGGCATCACCTTCCTGCTCTACAAGCCAGTGGTCTCCTCTCTGCGGAAAAGCGGACTGATTGACGCGCCGTCCGGACCGGCGGCGCGCAGGCCCGTCGGGCTGCTGCTTCTGGCCGCCGTTCTGGTGGCCACCTGCGTCCTCATTCTCCTGGCCAGAAACGGACTTCTCTGAGGCGGCCCATGGACAAGGCAAACGGGGACGCCCCCTTCATCCCCCTGTACGGAACCGCCGTGCCCGGCGCCGGGCTGGGACGGCTGGCGGGGCTGCCCGCCGCGGGCCTGCGCCTGCACCGGGGACAGGCGGCGCCGGAACCCGGCGTCTACGCCGCGGAGATCCTTCTGGGCGGCCGTCGCCTCTGCGGGCTGGCGCATATCGCGCCCGGCGGCGGCGCGCCCTCCATTGAGCTTCTCTTCTTTCACGGTGGGGAAGCGCCCTGCGGGGAGGCGGTGGAGCTGCGCCTCCGCCAAAGGCTCCGCCGCTGTCAGCCCTTTGACAACCTGCCCCTGCTGTCGGCACAGCTCCGGCTGGATTGCCTCTCCGCCCAGTCCTTTTGGGGGATTTCCCCCGGCTCCCCCCGGCTGTCCATGGAGTCCGCAGGGCGGCGGGCGGTGGTAGGGATGCAGGCAATCCCCCTGTCTGAAAAGGAGTTTGGTGTCCTCTACCTGCTCTATACCCACCCGGACGTTCCTTTCACAAAGGAGCAGATCTATGAGGCCGTTTGGCGCGCGCCGTCCAACCACTGCCTCCACGCCGTGGAGAACACCGTGTTTCAGATCCGGAGGCGGCTCCGCCCCCATGCGGGCGGGCACGACTTTATCCGCACCGTTGTCGGGCTCGGCTATCAGTTCAATCCCGGCTGAGCCGCCTCTCTGTGCAGCCGCTGGGACAAAAGCTCTTGGCAAATGGGAAAAAATATGGTATCCTAAGGCGCTATCTCATTTTGAAGGAGCCTTTATGAAACAGCGCACATTCCCGATCCTCGCCGTCCTTCTCCTGGCCGCCGCCCTGTCCGGCTGCCAAAGCACAGCCGCCGGAGACAGCGCCGGACTGTCCATCCACTTCATAGACCCGGGGCAGACCAGCTCCGCCCTGCTCCTGTGCGGCGGACAGGCCATGCTCATTGACGGCGGCAGCGCCGAGCGGGGCAGCCAGGTGGCCGGTTACCTGAGCCAGCAGGGGATCACCTACCTCGACTATGTGGTGTGTACGTCTGCGGATGAGACCCATATGGGCGGCCTTTCCGGCCCCCTTTACACCTGCGCCGTGGGGCAGGTACTCTCCCCGGTGGAGGATGCCGGCAGCCCGGTATTTGCGGATTTCCGGCGCTACACCGAGGCCCAGGGCCTCTCCCCCGCCGTCCCGGAGGCCGGTTCGGTATTCCCCCTGGGGGACGCCCAGGTGACGGTAGTGGAGACCGACGCCGCCGCACAGACCCTCTCCCTCCAGGTGGACTACGGCGACACCTCCCTCCAGTTCACCAGCGATCTGGAAGATGCGGTGGCGGCGGTGGCCAGTGAGGCCGAAGGGGAGCTCCCCCTGGGCGCTCTGGTGGCCGGAAGCGACGGTACCCAGTTTTTCCTCCTCGACCCAGTACAGACCGCGCCTTAACCCAGAGCGCCTCCGCCCATCGGGCGGAGGCGCTCTCTTTTGGCCACAGCCGGTGCCCTCATCCAAGAGGATGTCGTCCACACCAGCCACGACAGAAAACAGAGTGGACACCGCGGCCCGGCGTATTCCGCCCGCGGTATTGCTTTTTCGTCTGCCACAGCGGAAGCCCCGGCAGAAGACACAGTTCCATCTTGACTTACATCCGTATTACTTATATAATACAGTTATAAACTGTACTAGTCCCATAATACAGTATGCAAAGGGGGGTGTCCGGCCATGCTTTCCTTCTCCGGCTTCCGCCTGGAGGACGGAAGCCCCATCTACCAGCAGATCATCCGCTATCTGGAGCAGGGCATCGCGGCCGGAACCATCCGGGACGGAGACGGGCTTCCCTCCCGACGGGTGCTCTCCGCCCAGCTGGGGGTCAACCCCAACACCGTGCAGAAGGCCTGCCGTATGCTGGAGGAGGCGGGGCTCATCACCTCCCGCTCGGGGGCCAAGAGCGAATTTACCCTGGACGAGGCGGCTGTGGCCGCCGTCCGCACCCGCCTGATGGAGCGGGAGGCCGCCGCCCTGGTCCGCTCCCTGCGGCAGATGGGCCTCACCCGACCAGAGGCGGAGGCGCTCATCGACCGGCTGTGGGACAGCCCGGAACTGGAGGAGGAGAAGCCATGAAGCGTATCGCATCCCTGCTCATGCTGGCCGCGCGGAGCACCCTCTGGAAAGCTGCGGGGATTACTCTGGCCTCCTGTCTGACGGAGGCGGGGCTCTTCCTGGCTGCCCTGTCCGGCTGGCAGGACACCGTCCGCACCGCTTACTACGAATACTCCAACCCCATGGGCCTGGAGGGCCTGCTGATGCAATATCCCCTGTCCTGGTGCTTCCGTATCGGGCTGGTGCTGGTGTGCGCCGTGCTGGCCTTTCTGGGGTGGGAGGGTTCCTCCCGGGTGAGCTATACCCTGCGGCGACTGTCAGTGGGGCACAGGGCCCTCACCCTGCTGTGGGCCGGCTACGGCTTTTTCTGCCTGTTGTTCTTCTGGGCGGCCCACCTGGGCACCCTGCTGGCTCTCTGCGCCGCCGCCCTCCCCCGTCTGGCACCGGAGTTCTCCGGCCCCCAGGCTCTGTTCCTGGCCTGCTACCGCGACCCCTATCTCCACAGCCTGCTGCCCCTGGATGACTGGCCTCTCTGGGCGCGCAACCTGTCCATGTGCGCCGCCCTGGGGACGTCGGCGGCCTGTTTCTCCTTCCAACGACGCATGGGCCGCCGGGCCTTCGCCGTTCTGCCCCTGGCGGCGCTCTCCGCCCTCTGCTTTCCCCTGTCCATGGGCTCCTTTGAATTTGGCGGACCGGCGGAGTTCCTCCGCCCCTATCTCTACGACGGCATTTTCTACTCCGCGGACGGTCTGCCCTCCGTCCTGGGGCCCGTCCTGCTTTTTGTCAGCCTGTGCGCCCTGGCCGCCTCCCTCTGCCAGATTTTGAGGAGGGATCCCTATGAAGAATGAGTCCTGGTTTCCCCTCGGCATCCCCTGGAAGCAGGAGCGGTTTCTGCTTTGGACGGGCCTTCTCCTGTCCGCCGGCGCCGGACTGGTGCTCTTCCTGTGCCAGTACCTCCCGGCCCGCCGGGCCCTCTACGGCTACAACGGCACCGTGGGGCCGGACGGCGCGATGGTGCGGGTGCTCCTGCCCGGCACCCTGATGCCCCCCTTCCCCCACCTGCTCTATGGGCTGCTGCTCTGTTTTCTGGCGCTGGCCCTCTCCCTGGCCGGGGTGGCCGTCTACCATTTTCTCTGCCACTACCAGGGCGGCCGGAGCATCTACCGGATGCGGCTGCTCCCCCAGTTCGGAGAGCTGTGGCGGCGCTGCCTGTCCGCCCCCGCCCTGGCCCTGCTGCTGGGCGCGGCACTGACGGCCGCCGTCATCCTGCTGTGCGCACTGTGCTATTACCACCTGACACCTGCGGGCCACCTGCCCCCGGAGCCCTGGGGAGGCCTGCCGCTGGGCTGGATTGGAGGCAACCATGCTTGAAGTGAGCCATGTATCCAAAAAGTACCGGGGCTGTCAGCAGGCCCTGGAGGATGTGAGCCTGTCTGTGGGGCCCGGGGAGATCGTGGGTATCTTCGGCCCCAACGGCGCGGGCAAGACCACCCTGCTCAAGTGCATTCTGGGCCTGCTCCGGTACGGGTTCGGGTCGGTTACTCTGGACGGGCAGCCCATCACCCCCAAAAACATCGCCCGCCTCTCCTTCGCCACCTGTGAGCATTCCTTCTTCCCCGGCCTCACTGCCGCCGGGCACCGGGACTTCTGCGCCGAACACTTCCCCGCCTTCCGGGCCGGCCGCTTCCAGATGCTGATGGACTTCTTCCGCCTGCCGGAAAAGCGGGCCCTGCGCGGCTTCTCCACCGGACAGAAGAACCAGTTTGAGGTGATTCTGGCCCTGTGCCAGGGGGCGGACTACATTCTTATGGACGAGCCCTTTGCCGGCAACGACGTGTTCAACCGGGAGGACTTCTACAGGGTGCTGCTGGGCATCCTGGAGCCCACCGAGACCATCCTCCTGTCCACCCATCTGCTGGAGGAGGTGCAGCACTTCATCAGCCGGGCGGTGCTCCTCCGGTCGGGGCGGATTGCCGGGGACGTGACCACCGCCGCGCTGGAGGAGCGGAGCCAGAGCCTGATGGACTATGTCCGGTCGGCCTGCGGCTATGAGCCCGGCCGGGTGCTCCAGGCGCTGGAGCGGATGGACGGCAGAGGGGAGGAATAGCCATGCGGAAATCTCTGCTGCTCTTTCTCCTCCTGGTCGCTCTGTCCGCCGGCCTGCTGGCGGGGGCCTGCGCCGCCGTGCAGGGCCGCCGGGAGACGGTATCCTACCGGACGGAGCCACTGGCCGGAGATCCCACGGCCGCCGACGGTGTGGAGCTCACCTGGGTGTCCACCTGCGGCTATCACCTGTTCTGGCACAGCACCTTTCCCGCCGCCGCGCCGGAGGAGGCCGAAACCCGCTTTTCCTACTCCGGCCAGAGGCAGAGCTGGATCATTGAGCTGGACGAGGATGTGCTGGAGCTCTCTCCCGGCCTGAATTTCCTGGATATTGCGCCGGACAGTCCCTCCGCCGGGCTGCGGGCGCTGTGGGCGGAGCTCTCCGCCCAGACCTCTCCCCTGCCCGGAGACGAGACCTATACCGAACACAATGGTCTCATCAGTATTAAACGTGAGATCCAACTGGCCGATTATCTGACCGATTTCCCCCTCTCTGTGGATCGTCTCGCGTACACAGCCTGGTCGGCTGACCGTGAGTTTGGAACTTCCCAGTACGATACCTCCATCAACACGGAGGAGCTGACCCGCCGTTTTCGCGCCTATTTTCCCATTCCGGTGCCCGAAGGGCTTGCCATGGAGATCAGCATGACCCCGGACGCCTCCGGCCAGTTGCTGAGCGCCTGCTTTCTCACATTGGACAGCAGCCTGCTCACCCTTCAGGCGGACTGCGTGAGCACCGGGGAAGGCGTCCTGTTTGCCCTCTGCGCCGGCGGCTCCATGGCCAAGGCTCTGGACGGCAGCGGAATTCCCGGCGGCTGGGGGATCTACCGCCTCTCCCCCGGCGGCGACCTGGAGACCGTCTACTCCATCCCCAACGGAGGCCGGGCCATGGCCTTCTGGTCGGATGGGGACGGTACCCTCTTTCTTCTCACCGAGGAGAAGGGCGCGTTTCTTCTCACCCTGCTGGACGCGGCCACGCTCACCCCTGTTGCCACCCAGGAGCTCTTTCCCGCGGCGGAGGGCGCGCCCCACCCACAGGTGTTCCCACAGTCTGACGGCTCTTTCTGCCTCCTGTCCGCGGGCGACTTTCTGGCCGTGCTCAACCGTCGGAGCGGCGCATGGGTAATGGACTTTACGGCGGACACCTCCCTCCAGTCCTCCCTGGGCTGTCCCTTGAGCACCCCCTCCTCCAGGCTCAGCCTGTGCTATGACGGAACCCGGCTGGCCATCACTGGCCCTTGTCCGAGCACGAAATCGGAATATTTCCTGGCAGTCTACACCGCCGGCGGCCTGGAATACCTGGGGGGCTACACCTCCAGCCTGTACGGCAACCACCCCCCGGACTGCTATCCCTGGGGCTCCTGGCAGGACGGAAGCTGCCGCTCCATCGCGCTGGAGCCCTCCCTCCCCGGCACGGAAACTGCCTCTTGACAAATTCCCTTTCCCCGGCTAAAATAAGTGCAATTACATCCCAAACAGGCAATGATGGGAAGAAGGCGCGTCCCGTCCCGCTCAGAGAACCGGTGGTCGGTGCGAACCGGCGCGGGGAAGCGCGCGGATACTGAGCCCGGAGCCGCCCGTCCGAACCCCAGGCAGTAGGGCGGGCCGTCACGGCCACGTTACCGGCCGCGGCCTTGTTGGAGGCCATGAGCGCCCTTTGGCGACAATGGGCGGAAGCAGGGTGGTACCGCGTAAATTTTACGCCCCTGACCAGGAATTTGGTCAGGGGCGTTTTTTCGTACCCTGGCCCCAGTGAACAGGAGGAATTGTTATGAAGCCCGCACACGAGAAGTACATCCCCTTCGTCCCCCTCAAGATGACCCGCCGCGCCTGGCCCGACAGGGAGCTGAAGGCGCCCCCCGTCTGGTGCTCGGTGGATCTGCGGGACGGCAACCAGGCCCTCATTGACCCCATGAACGTCCGGGAGAAGCTGGAACTGTTTCACACCCTGGTGGACATCGGCGTCAAGGAGATTGAGGTGGGGTTCCCCTCCGCCTCCGAGACCGAGTACGAGTTCATCCGCACCCTGATCGAGGGTGGACACATCCCCGACGACGTGACCATTCAGGTGCTGGTACAGGCCAGAGAGCACCTCATCCGCCGCACCTTTGAGGCCATTGACGGCGCTAAGCATGTGATCTTCCACTTCTACAACTCCACCTCCACCCTCCAGCGGAAGGTGGTCTTCCACACCGACGTGGAGGGCGTAAAAAAGATCGCCGTGGACGCCGCCCGGCTCATCCGGGAGCTGAGCCAGCCCGCCCTCGACGCGGGGATGGATCTGCGGTACGAGTACTCCCCGGAGTCCTTCATGGGCACCGAGATGGACGCCGCCGTGGAGATCTGCCAGGCGGTGATCGAGGCCATCGGTGCCACGCCGGAGCGCAAGGTGATCCTCAACCTCCCCACCACCGTGGAGAACTGCATGCCCAACTACTTCGCCGACGAAATTGAGTACTTTATCTCCAGGCTGCCCGGCCGGGACCGCGCCATTATCTCCCTGCACCCCCACAACGACCGGGGCGAGGGCGTGGCTACCGCTGAACTGGGCCTGCTGGCCGGGGCCGAGCGGGTGGAGGCCACCCTGTTCGGCAACGGCGAGCGCACCGGCAACGTGGACATGGTGACCCTGGCCCTCAACCTCTACACCCAGGGCGTGGACCCCAAGTTGGACTTCTCCGACATCAATAAAATCCGCGACGTGTACGAGCGGGTCACCAAGATGAAGATCGGCGAGCGGCAGCCCTATGTGGGTGAGCTGGTGTTCACCGCCTTCTCCGGCTCCCACCAGGACGCCATCAACAAGGGCACCCGCTACATGGAGGAGAGCGGCACCGAGTACTGGGAGGTGCCCTATCTGCCCATCGATCCCGCCGACGTGGGCCGCCAGTACGAGCCCATCATCCGCATCAACTCCCAGTCGGGCAAGGGCGGCTCCGCCTTCGTCATGCAGCACTCCTTCGGCTTCGATCTCCCCAAGGCCATGCACCCCGAGTTCGGCCACATCGTCCAGGTGGAGACCGACCGGGTGGGCAAGGAGCTGAAGCCCAACGCCATTTACGACCTGTTCAAGGCCCATTACATCGACGCGGTAAAGCCCTATCAGCTGGTGCAGCACTCCTTCGCCGAGTTTACCGACGAGGAGGGCCACTCCCACGTCACCTTCGCCGGCACCATCCGCCACACCGACACCGTGTTCCAGGTTCAGGGCTCCGGCAACGGCCCCATTGACGCCTTCTTCAACGCTATCCACGGCCAGAAGATGGACCGCTTCACCTTCATCGACTACAAGGAGCACGCCGTCAAGCAGGGCTCTGACTCCCAGGCTGTGGCCTACATCCACCTCCAGGACGAGAACGGCAGGGACTGGTTCGGCGTAGGCATGAGCCATAACATCAACCTGGCCCCCCTCAAGGGCATCCTCTCCGCCATCAACCGGGCCGTCAGCCACGACGGCAAATGAACGCCCGTCCCGTCTTGCATCCCCGGCCTAAACCAGCTATAATAGGAACAGTTTGACAGAAAAGAGGACGCGGACTATGGAACAGCAGCGGGAGGCCCTGCTCGGACAAATCTGGGCGGCCCAGGACGAGGCCTATGACCTGATGTATGAATACGACTCCCTCCCCCACCGTTACGGGGCTCACATTCTCTATCAGTCGGAGGCCCATATCATCGACCTCATCGGTGAGCACCCGGAGATTACCGTCACCGAGCTGGCCGCCATTCTGAAAAAGACTCCCAGCGCCTGCTCCCAGATCGTGCGCAAGCTGCGGGCCAAGGGCTGGGTGGAGCAGGTACGCAACGCAGAGAACAACCGGATTTATAATCTATACCTGACCGAGAGCGGCAAACAGGTCTACCAGGCGCACACGGCTTTCAACCAGTCCTGTCAGGAGGCCACCTTTCAATTGTTGAGCAATTTTTCTCCCGAGGAGTTGGAACACCATCTGATGGTACAGCGGAAACTGAACGAGGCATATCAGGATGATGTGAGGCGGAGCCGGGATTATTTAGGATAGACACAAAAGAAGCCGGGGGTATGACCGCCCGGCTTCTTTGTTGTGGATAATCCACAAAACAAAAGCCAAATATTTATTCACTATAAAGAAGTATCTAAAATATATAAAAATTTTCTTGACTTATTTCTTATTTGTCATATTATAAAGATGCTTAATTATTAAGGATTTAGCAAATCACCAAGAGAGGGAGATGTCAAATGGAAGCTGAAAAAAAGTACGCAGAAACCTATGGAGGGAAGGTCGGCGGGATACTTCCACTGCTGGGAATGATCGCAGCAATCGTTGTCCTCTGCTTTACCGGAATGAGTTCCCTACGAAACTTCTGGGGAGCAGGCTTCATGGCCATGGTCATTGGTCTGCTCGTGTTTAAGGATAAAAACCGCTATGCGAAAGCAGTTATGAAAGGCTTTGCTAATCCGTCCTTCACCATGCTATTTCCCATTTTCATTGCGGCCGGTATCCTGTCACAGATCCTAACGGCCGCCCACCTGGTGGATGGCCTGGTCTATCTTGTGAGTCTGGTCAATATCCCACCTGCCATTATCCCCTGCGTGACCTTCGTACTGTGTGCGGTAATGTCCACTGTGACGGGCAGCTCGGCGGCCGCCCTCTTGGCCACGATGCCCATGCTGTTCCCAATGGGTGTGCAGATGGGCTGTCCCGCCGGCCTAGTCCTGGGTGCCATCTGTTCCGGCTCCGAGTTCGGTAATAACCTCTCCCCCATTTCCGACGTGACCATCACCTCCTCCATCGGACAGGAGGTGGATATCATCGCCGCGGTGCGCACCCGTGTCTGGTACAGTCTGGCCGCAGGGATACCCGCCCTCATCCTGTTCTTTGTATTTGGTCTTGCAACAACCAAGGGGGTTGATCTGGCCTCCCTAAGTGTGGACAGTTCCTCCTCCCTGGGCCTTATCTTTATCATCATTCCCATCCTGGTGGCCGTACTCATCCTGCGCAAGACAAACTTCTTGGTAGCCCTTGTGGTAGGCGATCTGCTGGGCATCATCCTGTTGCTGATCCTGGGCTATTCGGACGTGGCGAGCATCTTTGCCGCTGACGGCCTATTGGCCTCCGGTACCCTCAGCCTGATGGATGTTTTAGTCTTTATGGCCCTGATCTTCGTAGTACTCGCACTGACTGAGGAGGTGGGCGTGCTGGACAGTTTCCAGACCTTTATGGTCAGACACGCCAAGACCCCCAGAATGGCGGAAACGGTTTCCGGGGTGTTCACCTGTATTTTCTGTGCGATCATTGGCAGCGGTATGTCCACGATCGCCTTTATCAGCCCCATCGTCCGCAACATCATGAAGCCCTTCCATATTGCCCGAACCCGCGCCGCCAACTATATCGCGGGCTTTGCCAGCGGCATCTCCTGGATGGTTCCCCACGGCGTCAACACCTTGACCGCACTGGCGGTTGCAATGGGAACCGGTGTTGTGGGCGATGACTTTACCATGTTGAATTTTATTCCCTACAACTTTTTCTGTATTGGCCTGATTGTAGTATACTGGGCCGCAATTTTGACTGGCATCGGTCGTAAAAAAGACGAAGGAGGATTACAAAATGAAGTATGATTTCACCAGCATATTGGACCGCCGCGGAAAGGATGCAGCGGCCTATGACAATGTGGGTGCCCATGTCATTGCGCCCGCAAGGCCAAAGGAAGGCTTTGATATAATCCCCATGTGGGTGGCAGATATGAACTTCCCTGTGGTCCCCACCATCACAGAGGCGATTATCGCCCGGGCTCAGCACCCTTCCTTCGGGTACTTCTTTCCCACCGACAAATACTATGATTCCATCGTCCAGTGGCACGAGAAGCGCAACGGTGTCACTGGCCTAACCAAGGAGCACATCGGCTATGAAAACGGCGTGCTGGGTGGTGTGGTCAGCGCACTCAATGTACTCTGCTCCAGGGGTGACAACGTGCTGGTTCACTCCCCCACCTACAGCGGCTTTACATCCTGTCTGACCAATGCCGGGTATTCCATCGTCCTCTCTCCACTGGTTCAGGACGAGCAAGGCATTTGGCGCATGGACTTCGAGGACATGGAGAAGAAGATCGTGGCCAACCACATTCACACCGCACTATTCTGCTCCCCCCACAACCCCACAGGCCGGGTCTGGGAGCGTTGGGAGCTGGAGAAGGCCATGGAGATCTTCCAGCGGCATGGTGTCTATGCTATCTCGGACGAGATCTGGTCTGATATCATCCGCCCCGGTCAGAAGCACATCCCCACACAGATGGTCAACAGCTACGCCAAGGAGCACACAGTGGCCCTCTATGCTCCCTCCAAGACGTTCAATCTGGCGGGCCTGATCGGGTCTTACCACATCATCTACAGCAAGTGGCTCCGAGATCGGGTGGATAAGGAGAGCTCCTTGTGCCACTACAACGAGATAAACGTACTTTCCATGCACGCCCTGATCGGTGCCTACAAGCCGGAGGGCTACGAGTGGGTGGATGAGTTGAACCAGGTACTCGCGAATAATGTGGACTTCGCCTGCGAACACATTTGGGAGCAATACAAAGGTATTCAGGTCACCAAGCCTCAGGGCACTTATATGCTTTTCCTCGACTGCACCAAATGGTGTGAAGCACATGGGAAGACCATTGAAGAGCTGCAAAAGGCTGGCTCTGATGTAGGGGTAGCTTGGCAGGATGGCCGCCGTTTTCACGGCCCCTGCCACATCCGCATGAATCTTGCCCTCCCCCTCTCCCGTGTTCAGGAGGCCTTTGCCCGCCTGGACAAGTATGTATTCAACGCCTGATAGATACAAGAGGCGGCGCCGGTTCCCATATGGAACCGGCGCCGCCTTCGTCTTTTGGCTTCAATTGCCGCCGAACTCGTGGAAGAAGCGGTCGTGGATGACCTGCACTGCCCGGTCGGCCTCGTTGATATCCACCAGGACGGACACCTTGATCTCGCTGGTGGAGATCATGCTGATATTGATGCCCGCATTGTACAGGGCCTCAAACATTTTGGCCGCCACGCCGGGGTTGTGGACCATGCCCGCTCCCACGATGGAGACCTTGGCAATTTTGTCGTTGACATCCACATGGTCGAACTGAAGGAAATCCCTGTGCTCATCCAGGAGCTGCTTGCAGCGCTCCACATCCTGAATGCTCACGGTGAAGCTGATATCCTTAGTATTATTGCGGCCGATGGACTGGAGTATGAGGTCCACATTGATCCGCTCCTTGGCCAGCAGGGAGAAGATCTTGAAAGCGATGCCCGGCTCGTCGGCCAGCCCTACCACAGCCACACGGGCCACATTTTTATCGCAGGCTACGCCGCTGACGTGCAGTTTTTCCATGGTTTTTGCAACCTCCTTGACTTTGGTGCCGGGCTTGCCGGAAAAGCTGGAGAGAACCTCCAGGTTGACGCCGTAGCGCTTGGCCATCTCCACCGAACGGTTGTGGAGCACCTGGGCGCCCAGGGTGGCCAGCTCCAGCATCTCGTCGTAGGTGATCTCCTCCAGCTTCCGCGCCCCTTTGACGTGGCGGGGATCTGCGGTGTAGACGCCGTCCACGTCGGTATAAATCTGGCAGAGATCCGCGTGGAGCACAGCGGCCAGGGCCACCGCCGAGGTATCGGAGCCGCCCCGGCCCAGGGTGGTGATATCCTCATACTTGTTGAGGCCCTGGAAGCCGGTGACGATGACAATGGTGTTCTTGTCCAGCTCGGCCAGCACCCGCTCCGTATCGATGCGCTTGATGCGGGCGTCGCCATAGGAGGAGTTGGTGCGGAAGCCCGCCTGCCAGCCCGTCAGGGAGACCACCGGGTAGCCCATGGCCTCGATGGCCATGGCGCACAGGGAGCAGGAGATCTGCTCGCCGGTGGACAGCAGCATATCCATCTCCCGCTTGGAGGCGTTGGGGTTGATCTCCGCGGCCTTGGCAATCAGATCATCCGTGGTGTCGCCCTGGGCGGAGAGGACCGCCACGACCCGGTGGCCCCGGCGGTAGGTCTCGGTTATGATGCGGGCCACGTTGCGGATGCGGTCGGCATCCGCGACGGAGCTGCCGCCGAATTTTTGAACGATGAGTCCCATTGGTATATGTACCCCCTAAATCAGGAATATCCGTCCGTCGCGGAGGAGGCGCGCTCCTCCGCGACATTCTATGCGCTCAGTCCAGCACCCGGAACATGGAGCCGGGCGTCATACCCGTCAGCCGGGCCTCCAGGGCAGCCCGGGTCATGGGCGGGGTGACCAGCGCGAACTCGTCCGCCGGCGCTCCGGGGCGGCTCAGCCGGGTACTGTCCGGGAAGGCGGCCTCCGCCGCCTGTACCCCGGTCCCCCGGAGGTACCAGCGGCTCTCCAGCCCGTCGGGCGGCACCGCCGTATCGTCCCCGCCCTCGGCCCAGAACATCCGCTTCTTCTCGTCCCGGTGCTTGGCCGCGTCGATCACGTCGGCCACCACGGCGGAGGCGGTGGGCAGCTTGCCCGCCCCCCGGCCGTAGAACATCACGTCGCCGATGGCGTTGCCCCGCACGGAGATGGCGTTGAATACATCCTCCACACCGGAGAGGGGGTTCTCCCGGTCCACCAGGTGTGGGGCCACATAGGCGCACACCTTCCCGTCGGTCCGGCGAATAGCCCGCCCCAGCAACTTGAGCTTCTTTCCACAGGAGTCGGCATAGGCCACGTCGGCCAGGGTGACGCCGGTGATGCCCTCTGTGGGCACCTGCCGGGGGTAAATATGCCGCCCGAAAGCCAGGGAGGCCAGGATGCAGATCTTCCGGCAGGCGTCGTGGCCCTCAATGTCGGCGGTGGGGTCCTGCTCGGCGTAGCCGTTGGCCTGAGCCTCCCTCAGAGCCTCGTCAAAGCTCAGCCCCGCCCGGATCATACGGGTGAGGATATAGTTGGTCGTGCCGTTGAGGATACCGGTGATCTCCTCGATCTCGTTGGCGGCCAGGCACTGGTTCAGGGGGCGGATGATGGGGATGCCGCCGCCCACACTGGCTTCAAACAGATAGCTGACACCCTTCTCCTGGGCCAGCCGCAGCAGCTCGCAGCCGTGCTCCGCCACCAGCTCCTTGTTGGAGGTAATGACACTCTTGCCCGCCTGGAGGGCCCGGCGGGTGAAATCCAGCGCCACCTTGGCCCCGCCGATGGTTTCCACCACGATGGACACCTCAGGGTCCTGCTCAATCACGGAAAAATCGTGCACCACCTTGCCTGCAAAGGGGCTGTCTGGGAAATCCCGCACATCCAGAATATATTTCAGGCGGATCAGATCATCCACCTTGCCCTCGATGTGCCGCTCGTTGGTGTCCAGCACTTCAGCCACACCGGAGCCCACCACGCCAAACCCTAAAATTGCCACGTTCACCATTCTGTCTTCCTCCTGTCCGGGCCGTCAGCCCGCCAAAATCTCACAGCGCAGGACTCCCTCTATCTCCAGGGCCTGGTTCAGTAACTCCTCCAGCGCGATGCGCAACCCCGAGGTCTCCGCCCCCACCGTCACCGCAGCACAGCCGTTGCTTGGTATGGACTGGTTGATGGTAAGAATATTCCCACCCGTCTGGGCAAAGATATTCAAGACGGCGGACAACACCCCTGGTTCGTCCTTGAGCAGGAACTGAAAGGTGACGATCCGCCCATGCAACATGTCATTGAAGGGCCGCACCGCATCCTTGTATTTATAAAATGCGCTACGGCTGATGCCCACCTGCCGGGTGGCCAAGTGAACCGTGTCCACCTCGCCGGTTTCCAACAGCCGCTTGGCCTCCGCCACCTTCAGAAAAATCTCTGGCAGTGCGCTGGACTCCACGATGAAATAACTGGGTGACTTACCCATTCTATGTACCTCCCGCCCATATGTCCACGTGAGAAAGCCATTTGTTTATCCTTTGTGGTCTATTGTAGCACACCCTCCCGCCCGCCGCAAGGGCAAAGCCCCTGCCAACTCTGCCGATTTCTGCCGATCCGCCCATGCCGTTTTTGTGTATTCTCACCGACTTTCAGGAGAGGAGGCTGTCTTTTGCCGGAAAACAGACACCTGCGCTTTCTGCTCCGCCTGCTCTATGCCGCCCTGGCCCTGGCCGGATTGTGGCTGGCCCTGCGCTTTCTCCTCCCCTGGCTGCTCCCCTTCCTGCTGGCCTTCGGCCTTGCCGCCCTGCTGGAGCCCGCCGTACGCCTTCTGATGGAGCGCCTGCACCTGCCCCGGCGGGGCGCCGCCGCACTGTGTACCGCGGCTCTCACCGCCGCTGTTCTGGGAGGGCTGGCGCTGGTGGTATGGCGGGTAGGCTACGAACTGTCCCTGCTGTTGGGCCGCCTGCCCACCCTGCTGGCCGGGCTGCCCACGCTGGCCGACGGGCTGGAGCGCTGGGCCTACCGGTTCCTCATCGCCCTGCCCGTTCAGTTCCAAACCCTGGCCCGTGATGCCCTGGAGGGCCTTCTGGAGCAGAGCATTGCCCTGCCCAACCGCTTTTATGACGCCCTGGCCGGGGCGGTGACAGGGCTGGCTTCGGCCCTTCCCGCCGCCGCTCTTTTCCTCTTTACGACAGTTTTGGCCACCTATTTCACCAGCGCAGGCCGTCCCGCTCTGCTGGACGGCCTGCGCCGCCGCCTTCCCCCGCCGTGGCGGACACGGCTGGGCCGGGTGGCCGGCGGTCTGAGGGAGGCGCTGGGCGGCTGGCTGAAAGCCCAGGGCCTGCTGATGCTGATCACCTTCGGCGAGCTCGCCGCCGGTTTCCTGCTGCTGCGGGTGGAGCTGTCCCTCCTTCTGGCCGGACTTGTGGCTCTGGTGGACGCCCTGCCGGTCTTCGGTACAGGCACCGTACTGCTGCCCTGGGCAGTGCTCGCCCTGTTGGGGGGCGACGTGCGGATGAGCGTGGGCCTGCTGGTGCTTTACTCCGTTATCTCTCTCGTGCGAAGCCTGCTGGAGCCCCGTCTGGTGGGGGCGCGGGTGGGGCTCCCTCCCCTGGCTGCCCTGGTCTGCATGTATGTGGGCTTTCAGGCGCTCGGAGTTCTTGGAATGCTTCTCGCCCCACTGGCCGCCGTGCTGGCCCGGCAGCTCTGGGATTCCGGCCTCCTGCACAGCCTGTTCGGACCTTAAACAAACAGCCCGCGGCACATGCCGCGGGCTGTTTGTTTCTTTATTTCGTACCGTCCGCCGGGATATAGGGCTCGTCCGGGGGCGTCTCCACCGGCGTGGGTACGGGAGACGGTGTGGGGCTTGTGCTGGTCTCGGGTGGATTGGGCTGGCCGCTCTCCCCGGGAGACGGGGTCTCAGACGGCTGTCCTGCGTTGGGCCAGGTGGCCGGGTTCTCCGGGTCAAAATTCTCGTACCTGGGGTCGTTGACCGGCGGCCAGGTAGAGGGATCACTGATCACAAAGCTGTTGGGATCATACTCCTCCGGCTCCTGGGGCTGGGGCGCGGTGGTGTGGACGTCACAGGTCCCCTGGGCCTCCAGGAAGCTGTAGAGGTAACTGCTGTCCTTGGCGGCGGCCCCGCCCACGCTCTCCCGGCTGTAATCCAGGATGCCGATGGTCTTGACCGTGCCCTCCGTGACTCCTGCGCCCTCGTCGGCCTGCCGGGGACAAAACTCTCCCGCCAGATGATACAGGCCCTCAATCGCCGTGCCGTCGCCGCCCAGCACCGGGCTGCCGGTGCAAACCTCCACCTCCTTGTGGAGACTACAGGTTTCGGCGGGCACGTCGTCGCTGAACAAGGTGAAGGTGCGGGCCCGGCTTCCCCTGGGATCGTTCAGGCAGGCCTCAGTGGCCCGCAGGCCGCTGTCCATGCAGATGCTGACGCTCTTCTGTTCACTGCCGGCGGCCGGGAAGGACTTGTTCTCCAGCCCCTCATGGATGGGGGCCATGACCTTCTTCCACATGGACACTGCCGGGTTATTGCTGGAGCTGATGCGCTCCGGGTTGTTATAGCCCACCCAGACCGCGGCGGTATAGTAGGGAGTATAGCCCACAAACCACTTATCGTTATTGGAGTTGGTGGTACCGGTCTTGCCGGCCACCGTCATACCTGAGAGCTGGGCCCCGGTGCCGGTTGCCCCGCCGAATTTCCCTGTAACCACATTTTTCAGCATGTCGTTGATATACCAGGTGGTCTCCTCGGAGAGAACCGCCTCGGGCTGATTCTGGGTATTGTCCAGCAGAACCTCCTCCGTGCCGTCGTCCAGCACACGGGTGACCTTGGTGTAGGTGCGGGGCTCCACATACAGGCCGTTGCGTGGGAACACGGAGTAGGCGGCGGCCATGTCTACCACACTCACGCCGTCGGTGAGGCCGCCCAGAGCGAGCTGGCTGGCCCCCAGGTCGTTCATCACCTGTCCGTTGACGGTGCGGCCGTCCTCCAGGTCGATATGGAACTTCTCCTCCATGAACTGGAAGGAATTTTCCACACCCAGGTTCTGTAGGGTGCGCACGGCCACCGGGTTGGAGGACACCTCCAGCGCCGCCGCTACGGTCATCCTACCCCGGTAGGTCTGGGGGTTGTTCAGCGGCCAGGCCTTGCCGCTGAGGAGCTGCACCGGATAGTCGTCAAAAGCGGATGCAGGACTGATCACCCCGCTCTCCAGAGCGGGCGCATAGACGCTCAGCGGCTTGATGGAGGAGCCCGGCTGCCGCAGGGAGCGGCTGGCGTAGTTCCAGCCCCGGTTGCTGCTCTTTTCGCCCAGGGCGCCGGCCAGCCCAACGATGTTGCCCTGGGGGTCGATGATTACGATGGCCGACTGGATCGCCTGCCCCGACTTGCTGGTGAGCTGAAGGTTGCTGCGGTCGGAGTAGACCGACTCCACGATGGACTGGATCTCCGGGTCCACACAGGCGTAAATATTCAGTCCGCCGGAGGTGACCATGTCGGAGGCCACCTGCTCGGAGTAGCCGTACTTCTCTATGAGGTCGTTCATCACGTCGGTGATGACCTGCTCGTCATACCAGTTGTAGATGGTGGCGGGCCTGGCCTCATCGGTGCTCCGTTCCAGATGGGAGGCCAGATCATCAATTTCGGCCATGGCCTCGTCGTACTCGGACTGGTTGATGCTCCCCAGCTCCAGCATCTTGCCCAGAACCAGCCTTGCGCGGTACTGGTTGTTCTCCAGATAGCGGTAGGGATTGTAGGCCGAGGGGTTGTTGGTGATGGAGATCAGGCTGGCGCACTCGGCCAGATCCAGCTCCGACAGCTCCTTGCCGAAGTAGTTCTGAGCCGCCGTGGCCACGCCGTAGCAGCCCTCTCCCAGGTAAATATAGTTGAGGTACCACTCCAGAATCTGCTCCTTGGAGTAGGTCTTGTCGAAGTCCAAGGCGGTAAAGATCTCCAGAATCTTCCGTTTTACCGTCACATCGTCGTACTGGGTGGCATTCTTGATGAGCTGCTGGGTGATGGTGGAGCCGCCCTGGATATCGCCGCCGGTGAACATGAGCAGCACCCCCTTGAGGGTACGCTTCCAGTTGACGCCGTGGTGCTTCCAGAACGTCTCGTCCTCGATGGCCACGGTGGCGTTGATCAGATTATCTGGGATCTCCTCAAAGTCGACCAGTTGGCGGTTTTCTGTTCCATGGAGGGACAGGTGCTCCACATATTCCCCCGTAGTGGAATCCTTATAATAGATCGTACTGGTCTGGTTCATGACGAAATTGGCCTCCAGATGGGCCTGCGGGATGATGACCGTCTTGATGTAGACCGCGGCAAAGCAGAGCAGGATAGCCCCCGTGATCACGCAGATCAGGAGGAAGGTGCCCAGCACCTTCCCTACCGTGCCCGCAACCACCGCAGCCGTGGACGGCCGCCTCCGCTTCCTGCCCCGGTTCGGATTGGAGCCCTGATTGGATGTTGACGCCAAAATGACACCTCCGTTTTTCGGTGGAACACGTATGCTTGCAGGATCGCCCCATCGCATGCGGCGATTGCTGATATTATAGCATATTCCTCCAGCTTGTCCACCCTAATTCTTTCCAATAAAGGATGAATATAGGCTTCGTCAAAAATTTGGCAGATCCCACTCTTGCATTTTTGGGCGCAACAGGCTACAATAAGAGACGAAGAAAAGGAAGGTATGGTGCCCAATATGAGTGAAGAATTTGGCCCTGATTTCATCACCGTCACTGATGAGGACGGCAATGAATTTGAGCTGGAGCATCTGGACACACTAGAGTACAACGGCCAGACCTACATGGCCTTTTTCCCGGCCGTGGAGGGGAAAGAGGACGGCTCTGTAGAGGATGTGGATCTGGATGAGGAATACGGCCTGGTGATCCTCAAGGTGATCGAGGCAGACGGCGAGGAACAGCTCTCCACCCTGGACAGTGAGGAGGAGCTGGAGCTGGTGTATCAGCAGTTTATGGAGTCCCTCTTCGCGGAGGAGGACGGCTCGGACGCATAATTTTTTCCTGCTCGGTGCGTGACGGGTTTTATTTAAACCCACATCTCTGAAACGGGATGCCCACCTCATGGCGTGGACTGCAGGCCTCCCGGCGCCCCTCCGAGGGACGGCTGGAAGTTGGAAGCAACGAAGCGACATGGAGGCAACCCACCTGCCACTTTGTGCAGGTTTTAAATGGATCCGCACGGCCAGAGCGGGGCCCCCACGAAACGCTGTTTCGTGGGGTTTTTCTTATTTCCGGCATTTGAACAAAGTGTAAAACCTGTTTTCGCTCTTGAAAGAGTGCGGCATTTCCTGTATAATGTCAGAATGTCTATAGCCAGGCCCCCTGCTCCCGCGGGGGGACACTTATGAGAGGACTGAAGCTACAAATGAGCGCATCCAGAGAAAAGAAATCGCGCCAGAGCGACCCGACACAGGGCCTGACTCAAAAGGAGAGGAAGGAGCTCCAGGAGCAGCAGGCCGCCAAGCGCAAGGCCGTTGTCTATACGGTCATCGGTGTCATTGTTGCCGTGCTGGTGGCCGCCCTGCTGATCTGGCACTCCGGCATCTTCCAGCGCGGCAAGACCGCTCTGACGGTGGGCGGCCGCGATTACTCCGTCACCGATGTCAACTATTATTTCACCTATTATATGAATCAGGCATACAGCACCAGCGGCGGCGCTTTTGATCCCAGCAAGGATCTCCGAACCCAGTATACGGACGAGGAGCAGACCAAGAGCTACTTTGACCAGTTCCTGGACAGTACCATTGAGCAGTTGAAGAAGATCTCTGCCCTGGAGACCGCCGCCTCTGAGGCCGGCTACACCCTGTCCGACGATGACAAGGCCTATGTGGATGAGGCCATCTCCTCCACCAAAAAGGCTGCCGAGTCCTACGGCTATGCCTATGACGGCTATCTGAAGGCCATGTACGGCAAGTATATGACCCCCTCCGCCTTCAAGACCTGTGTGGAGCGGGAAGCTCTGGTGAACGGTTACCAGAGCGCCTACGCCGACAGCCTGGGCATTACCGACGAGGACATTCAGGCCTACTATGAGGAGAATGCCTCCACGCTGGACACCTACGACTACCGCTATATCTATCTCAGCGGCAAGGCCGCGTCCACCACCGACGAGGACGGCAACACGGTGGAGCCCACTGAAGAGGAGACGAAGGCCGCCATGGAGGCTGCCAAGGCCAAGGCCGATGCGTTTGTGGCTGCGGTGAATTCCTCCGATGACAAGGAAACTGCCTTTGCCGAGCTGGCCCCCGACTATGTGTCTGAGGACGACAAGGAGGACTATGAGGCGGACCCCGACGCCTCCCTGCACACCGGCACGGTGGGCAGCAGCCTCTCCTATCAGAGCTTTGGCGAATGGCTGATGGATGACAGCCGCGCCAGCGGCGATGTGGGTGTGGTGGAGTCCAGCTCCGGCTACTACGCCGTCATGCTGTTGAACCGCTACCGGGATGAGACTGCCACTGCTGACATCCGACACATTCTCATCAAGGCCGAGGTGGCCGATGCCGATGACCCCGCCACCGAGGACGTGGACGAGAGCAAGGTGCCCACTCAGGAGGCCCTGGACGCCGCCAAGGCCGAGGCCGAGGACATCCTGGCCCAGTGGGAGGCGGGCGACAAGACCGCCGAGTCCTTCGGCGCGCTGGCCGAGGAATACTCCGACGATCCCGGCTCCAACACCAACGGCGGCCTGTACGAGCAGGTCGCGCCCGGCGTGATGTTCGAGGGCTTCAACGACTGGATCTTTGCCGACGGCCGCCCCATCGGCGACACCGGTCTGGTGGAGAATCCCCAGGACGGCCAGCAGGGCTGGCACATCATCTACCTGGAGGGCTGGGACGAGCCCGTCTGGAAGCTCACCGGCAAGAACGCGCTGACCAATGAGAAGCTGAACACCTGGCTGGAGGGCCTGACGGAAAACATGGAGGCCACCCAGGGCGCCGGCGTCAAGTACCTCGGCGAGTAAGAGACATCATGGGACAGGCGGGCGGAGCGCTGCTCCGTCCGCCTGTTTTTGGAAAGGGATGAACTGCATGGACGAGAGGTTTCTCCGCACAGAGATGCTTTTGGGCCCCCAGGCCATGGAGCGCCTGGCTGCCGCCCACGTAGCCGTGTTCGGTCTGGGCGGCGTGGGAAGCTGGTGCGCCGAGGCCCTGGCCCGCTCCGGCGTGGGCGCCCTCACGCTGGTGGACCACGACACGGTGGGTCTGACCAACCTGAACCGCCAGGTGGAGGCCACCCGCTCCACCCTGGGCCAGCCCAAGGCCCAGGCCATGGCCGACCGTATCCGCGACATCAATCCGGACTGCCGCCTCACCATCCGGGCGGAGAAGTATGAGGCGGGGCGGCGGGAGGACTTCTTCGACCAGCCGCTGGACTACATTGTGGACTGCATCGACCTGGTGTCCTGCAAACTGGATTTGATCGAGACCGCCCTCACCCGGGGCGTCCCCATCGTCTCCTCCCTGGGCACAGGCAACAAGCTGGACCCCGGCCTGTTCCGTATCACCGACCTGTCGAAAACCGAGGGCTGCCCCCTGGCCCGGGTGGTACGCAAGGAGCTGCGCGCCCGCGGCATCCTCCACCACCGGGTCCTCTGGTCGCCGGAGGAGCCGAAGGCCGCCCTCCAGCGGGAGGCGCCGCCCCCCGGCCGCCGCTCCGTCCCCGGCAGCGTGGCCTGGGTGCCTCCGGTGGCCGGGCTCATGCTGGCCGGAGAAGTGGTCCTGTCCCTTGCCGGGCTGCACGTATAAAGACATCCCTCCATTGGTAAACTAAAGCCAATGGAGGGATGTTTTTTGACGCAGAAAAAAGGCTCCCGGCTCCGCAGCGCGGCGGCTGGCGGAGCGGCCGGGCTGGCCAACGGCTTTTTCGGGGGCGGTGGGGGGATGCTGCTGGTGCCCCTCCTCACCCGCTGGTGTGGACTGGAGCAGCGCCGCGCCTTCGCCACGTCCATCGCCATTATCCTCCCCCTGTGCGCACTCTCGTCCGTCATCTACTGGTTTCGGGGCGGACTGGACTTTGGGCTGGCCCTCCCCTATCTGGCCGGCGGCCTGCTGGGCGGCTTCGTGGGCGGAAGGGTATTCAAGAAGCTGAATATGGTCTGGCTCCGCCGCGCCTTTGCCCTGCTTATCCTCTACGGCGGCGTCAAGGCGCTGTTCTTCTGATGGCGTGGCCCATCTCCCTCCTGGCCGGCGCCGTCACCGGCGTGCTCTCCGGCTTCGGAATCGGCGGCGGCACCCTGCTGCTCATCTATATGACCGCCTTCGCCGGGGTGCCCCAGAATCTGGCCCAGGGCGTCAACCTGCTCTACTTTCTCCCCACTGCCGCCACCGCCCTGCCCGCCCACATCAAAAATGGCTATATCGACCGTCAGACCGTCTGGCCCGCCGTCCTGGCCGGGCTGGCTGGCACCGCTCTGGCCGCCTGGGCCGCCACCAGCCTGGATGTGGAGCTGCTCCACCGCTGCTTCGGCGGTTTCCTGATCGTGGTGGGGCTGCGGGAGCTGTTCAGCCGCTCGTAGGGATATCCATACGAACCATGTAGGGGCGGCCTTTATGGCCGCCCGCGGGCGACCACAAGGGTCGCCCCTTCATCCGCCCCGCCGCCTGAACGTCAGATATCCCTCCAGAATCAGCGTCGCCGCCACCGCGTCCACGGTTTTCTTATGCTGCTTCATCCGCTTGCCCGAGGCGTGGAGGATGCCGTGGGCCTCCGCCGTGGTGCGGCGCTCATCCCAGAGCACCGGCTTGAGGCCGCAGACCTCCTCCAGCCGGGCGGCAAAGGCCCGGTAGAGCTCCGCCCGGGGCCCCTCGGTGCCGTCCATGTTCCGGGGGAAGCCCATTACCAGCTCGTCCACACTGTGCTCTTTCGCAAGGCGGGCCAGCTCCTCCGCCACCACCCCCTCCTTCCGGCTCTGGATCACCGTGGTGTAGCCGGCCAGCAGGCCGGTGGGATCGGAGATTGCCACTCCGGTGCGGGCATCGCCGTAATCGATGGCCATAATACGCAAATCTACCACTCCTTTTCCGTACCACTATAGCGTACTTTTTGGGAAAAAACAAGGAAAAAGCGCTTGACTTCCCATATGAGCTGTGATAGACTTGATACACCTATGAAAAAGGGCTCTTTTTTTGTGCGCATTTTTACGGTGTGATGACGTACAAAACCCTTCCCTCACTGTGAGGACATAGGGAGGCAAGCATGCCGAATCCGCACCGTGACGTAACATAGTGGGCGCAGTCTATGCGCCTTTACGTTGCTGGATTCGGCCCAAGGGCTGTGTCCAGCTTTTTTGCTGCGCGCGGTCAAACAATGAAGGAGGTGCCGAACATGGCGAAGGCCGGCAACCGGGTGAAGATCACTCTGCGCTGCTCCGAGTGCAAGCAGCGGAACTACAACACCAACAAGAACAAGAAGAACACTCCCGACCGTCTGGAATTGAACAAGTACTGCCCCTTCTGCAGGAAGCACACGGTTCATAACGAAACCAAGTAATGAGTGCTGCTATGGCTCAGAAGAAAGAAGGGTTAAACGGAATGTCTGAAAACGAGAAGCTCGAGCAGGCCGCCGACCAGGCTGCCGACAAGCCCGCGAAAACCGATAAGAAAAAGGACGTCAAGGCTGACAAGAAGAAGCCCGGCGTGTTCGCTCGCATCGGCAAGTGGTTCAAGGATATGAGGAGCGAGCTGAAGAAGGTCCAGTGGCCCACCCGCAAGCAGACCGTCAACAACACCGTCATCGTGATCATCTGCTGCATTATCGTTGGCATCTGTATCTGGCTGTTCGATGCCCTCGCCGGCGCCGTGATTACCGCCCTGCTGGATCTCTTTGGTAAGGGTTAAGGTGCGACATGGCTGACAATGCGAAGTGGTATGTGGTTCATACCTATTCCGGCTATGAGAACACCGTGGCCGCCAGTATCGAGAAGGCCGTGGAGAACCGCGGCCTGCGTGACCTGATTCAGGAGGTCAGCATCCCCCTGGAGACGGTCACCGAGATCACGGATAACGGCCCAAAAACCGTGGAGCGCAAGGTCTTCCCCGGCTACGTGCTGGTGAAGATGGTGATGACCGACGATACGTGGCATCTGGTGCGCAACATCCGCGGCGCAACCGGCTTTGTCGGCTCCGGCAACAAGGCCATCCCCCTGACGGACGAGGAGATCGCCGCCCTGGGCGTGGAAAAGCGCGAGGTGGTGGTCGGCTATCAGGTGGGCGACAACGTCAAAATCACCGACGGTGCTCTGGAGTCCTTCCTGGGCACGGTCGAGGAGATCGACCTGGACCGCAGCAAGGTTCGGGTGGTGGTCTCCATGTTCGGCCGCGAAACCCCCGTCGAGCTTGAGCTGGACCAGGTAGAACCTGTCCAGGACTGAGCTCCGGGCCGGGCGGCCCATTCCCCGCACGTGGGAGGGACTGCACCGCAGTTCCGCTTCCAACCACATTTATCGTAGGAGGTGCTGTTTCAAATGGCACAGAAAATTACTGGTTATGTGAAACTTCAGATTCCCGCGGGCAAGGCGACTCCCGCGCCCCCCGTCGGTCCCGCCCTCGGTCAGCACGGCATCAACATCGCCGCGTTCACCAAGGAGTTCAACGAGCGCACCAAAAACGACGTGGGCCTGATCATCCCCGTGGTGATCACCGTCTACGCCGACCGTTCCTTTACCTTCATCACCAAGACTCCCCCCGCCGCCGTTCTCATCAAGAAGGCGTGCAACATCGAGTCCGGCTCCGGTGTGCCCAACAAGACCAAGGTGGCCACCATCAGCAAGGAGGATGTCCGCAAGATCGCCGAGACCAAGATGCCTGACCTGAACGCGGCCAGCATCGAGGCGGCCATGAGCATGATCGCCGGCACCGCCCGCTCCATGGGCATCGTCGTGGGCGACTAAGGCGAAGGAGGGAAAGAGCAATGTTTAGAGGCAAGAAATACCAGGAGAGCGCCAAGCTGATCGACAAGGCCGCTCTGTATGATACCGCTGAGGCCATGGAGCTGGTCGTGAAGACCGCCCCCGCCAAGTTCGACGAGACTGTCGAGCTCCACGTGAAGCTGGGCGTTGACTCCCGTCACGCCGACCAGCAGGTGCGCGGCGCCATCGTCCTCCCCCACGGCACCGGCAAGACCCAGCGCGTGCTGGTCTTCGCCAAGGGCGACAAGGCCGAGGCCGCCAAGGCCGCCGGCGCCGATTTCGTGGGCGAGATGGACCTGGTGGAGAAGATCCAGAAGGAGAACTGGTTCGACTATGACGTGGTCGTGGCTTCTCCCGACATGATGGGCGTTGTGGGCCGTCTGGGTAAGGTGCTGGGTCCCAAGGGCCTGATGCCCTCCCCCAAGGCTGGTACCGTCACCCCCGACGTGGCCAAGGCCGTCACCGAGATCAAGGCTGGTAAGGTGGAGTACCGTCTGGACAAGACCAACATCATCCACTGCCCCATCGGCAAGGTCTCCTTCGGCGCCGAGAAGCTCACCGAGAATTTCAACGCTCTGATGGGCGCCATTGTCAAGGCCAAGCCTTCCGCCGCCAAGGGTCAGTACATCCGCTCCTGCGTGTGTGCTTCTACCATGGGCCCCGGCGTGAAGATCAATTCCGCGAAGCTGATGTAACAAGAAGCGCGGGGGCCCGTGGAGCAGCCGCACAGCGCACCCCGCAGACGAAAAAGCAGTTGCGCCGCAGGCGCAAGGTGTTTTTCGCGGAGGGGTAAGCAGTGTGGCGTCGCGCAGCCGCCGCAGCGTGACAAGAAGCGCGGAGGGTAGGCGCATAGGGGAGCTAAGAGGACATGGAGGCGAAAAAACAGGCTGGGCGAAGCCCAGCGGCATTTTTCGCGGAATGGCCGCTTAGCAACCCGGCCATGCGCCCAACCCGCAGCGTGACAGCGTCGCCGCAAGCTCCAGATCCTTCGCTTCCCCGCAAGCGGCAAAGCTCACTCCTTCCGCCGCGGCTCCTTTTCCCCACGCGAACCGCTTCACTGGGTTCGCATGGGGGCCCCGAGGGTGAGAGAGCAACGGAAACGGGACGAGTTCGCCGCAAGCGGCAGAGCTCGCTTCCGCCGCCGGGCTTCGGCGGGGCCCCGAAAAGGGGAAATGTCCTGCAGCGTAGGGGCGGGCGCCATCGCCCGCCCGCGGGCCGATGTGGGCATCGACCCCTACACACGGAAGAAGGGCACAGATGTACCTCTTCGTCGTAAGCGGCGGATACGGGCCGGCAGGCCCCGCAAAAAAATGTCATTTTCGGACAGGTTGTGCTTGACACAGCCTGTCCGGGATGATATACTATTAACCGTGTTCAAAGACAGCAGGTGGGCGCAAGCCGGAAATCCTGCCGAGAATGCAGCCACAACGGGATGAAATTCTTTGTGCTGTTTTCGCTTGCTTTGAATGCGAAAACAGCTTTTTTGTTGCGTCTGCATCGGAAAAGTTGGACTCAATCTCAACGGAGGTGAATTCTAAATGCCTAACGCAAAGGTTCTCAGCGAGAAGCAGGCCATCGTGGCCGAGCTGACCGAGAAGCTCAAGACCGCCAGCAGCGGCGTGCTTGTGGACTACAAGGGAATCACTGTGGCTCAGGACACCGCTCTGCGCGCCGAGTGCCGCAAGAACGAGCTGGACTACGCCGTCGTGAAGAACACCCTGGTGCGTTTCGCCATCAACAATGTCGGTCTGGAGGAGATGGATTCCGTGCTCAACGGCACCACTTCCCTGGCCCTGTCTCACGGCGATCCCATCGCTCCCATGCGCGTCATCAACAAGTTCGCCAAGCAGTTCAACGGTGAGAAGTTCACCATCAAGGCCGGCTTCATGGACGGCAAGGTCCTGTCCCTGGACGAGATCAAGGCTCTGGCCGAGCTGCCCTCCAAGGAGGTTCTGCAGGCTCAGGTTCTGGGCACCATGCTGGCCCCCATCACCAGCTTGGCCATCGCCATCAAGGCCATCTGCGAGCAGAAGGGCGGCTCTGTCGAGGCCGCCGAGGCTCCCGCGGAAGCGGCTGCCGAGTAACTCGACACACATTTTTACAAACATTTATTTAGGAGGTTACCTATCATGGCTTCTGAGAAAATCAATGCCCTCATCGAAGAGGTTAAGGGTCTGACTGTTCTGGAGCTTTCCGAGCTCGTCCACGCTCTGGAGGAGGAGTTCGGCGTCTCCGCCGCCGCTATGGCTGCTCCCGCCGCCGGCGGTGCTGCTGCTCCCGCTGCTGAGGAGAAGACCGAGTTCGACGTGGTGCTGGCCGAGGTCGGCGCCGAGAAGATCAAGGTCATTAAGGCTGTCCGTGAGATCACCGGTCTGGGCCTGGCCGAGGCCAAGGCTGCCGTTGAGGCTGCCCCCAAGGCCATCAAGGAGGGCGTCTCCAAGGACGAGGCCGAGGAGCTGAAGAAGAAGCTGGAAGAGGTCGGCGCCAAGGTCGAGCTGAAGTAAGCTTTTTCACTCGCTTACCAAAAAGAGCTGTATCCCGTCTGGGATACAGCTCTTTTTTCGTGTTAGGCCTCCAGTCCCCTCCAAGCGGCAAAGCGCCGCCAGAGCAGACAGGCCAGCCAGCCGCAGAACAGGCCCACCAGCACCCCGGCCAGCACATCACTGGGGAAGTGGACCCCTACATACAGCCGTGAGAAGCCCATCAGGGCGGCCAGCACCACCGCCGTCACCCCCATCCACCGGCGGGGCAGAGTGCGGCACCAGGCCGACGCTGCGGCGAAGGAGGCGCTGGTGTGTCCTGAAGGGAAGGAGTTGGGGTCGTGCTCCGCGATCAGAGGCGTCAGCCCCTCCACCGTCAGCCAGGGCCGGGGGCGCTCCACCAGGTGCTTGAGAATCCCGTTGGTGAACATCAGGCTCAGCAGCAGGGCCATCAGGCCAGCTGCCCCCGCCTTCCGGGTCTTTTTGAAGCAGAGCAGAAGGACGGACAGGGCAATCCACATCAGTCCGCTGTCACCCAGATGGGTGTAGAGCGTAAACAGGGGTGTCAGGACGGCGTTGCGCACCGCCTCCTGGAGCCAGAGCAGGATGCCTCCGTCCAGATTCAGAAACCATTCGGGCATATTGTTTCCTCCATATAGGAGAAGGGCGGCGACATGGCTGCCGCCGCCCCTCTGTGTTCTTTTGTCTTACTGAGCATCGGCCGCAGCCGCGCCGTCCCCCCACTCGCAGTCCAGAATGACGCCATTCATCAGCTCAAACTTGTCGGTCTTTACCGTATGGGTCTTACCCACACGCACCTCCTGGGTGCCGATCTCTGTGGTAATGGGGTTGACCACGTTGCACTCGATGGTGAAGAGCAGGTCTATGGTGCCCTCATCCACCGGAATTTCCAGGGTGCCGTCAGTGGTATCCACCGTCACGGTCTGCTCATGGGCCCTCGGCTCCACAGAAACCACCTGGCCATCCAGCATCTCGCCGGAGGCCATCAACTGGCCGGGGATGTATTTCTGGATATTGTCGTAGACCTCCTGCTCCACACCCTTGACCAGCACGGTATAGGTCACCTGGGTCTTGCCGGGATTGATGCCGCCGCCCCCGTCCTTGCCCAGGAACTTCACGCCCAGCACCACTACGGCCACAAGGACCACCAGAATCACCAGCAGATCCACAATGTTGAGCTTGCCAAACAATCTTCCCTTTTCGTCTATCATCTTTTGTAACCTCCGAGGTTGTAAATTGACATAATACTTGGTACAATGATACTTGCATATTGTACCATACTTCCCTACCCTGAAACAAGTCTTTTCTTTGTCCGGAGGTTTTCATATATGAAAGTCATCACTCTGATTTCCGGCGGCGACAGCGGCGGAGCCAAGACTCACGTCCACTCCCTGCTGCAAAACCTCTCCCGCACCATCGAGGTGACCATGGTCTGCTTTCTGGAGGGCCCCTTTGCCCAGGAGGCCCGGGAGCTGGGCATCCCTACAGTGGTGCTCTCCGGCCGCAATCTGCTGCGCACATACTGCACCCTCAAACGGATGATCCGTGAGGGGGGCTATCAGCTTATCCACTGCCACGGCGCACGCGGCAACATGATGGGCGCCCTGCTGCGCCGCTCCACCGGTCTGCCGGTGGTGACCACTGTCCACTCCGACTACCGGCTGGACTATCTGGGCCGCCCCCTCTCCCGCCTCACCTACGGCACCATCAACACCATCGCCCTGCGCCGGCTGGACTACCGTATCGGCGTGTCCGACGCCATGACCGACCTGCTCATCAAGCGGGGCTTTGATCCCGACAGGCTGTTCACCATCTACAACGGCATCGACTTCACCCCCCGCACCCCTGCCCTGAGCCGTGAGGAATACTTCCGCTCCGTGGGGCTGGAGGCCGATGGGGACAGTGTAGTGGTCGGTATCGCCGCCCGTCTCAACCCGGTCAAGGACATCGCCACCCTGGTCCGGGGCTTTGCCAAGGCCCATCGGGAGTGCCCCAATCTGCGGCGGCTCATCGCCGGCGACGGTGAGCAGATGTCCATGCTCAAGGGGCTCGCCGCTGAGCTGGGGGTGGAGCGGCAGGTGTGCTTCGCCGGATGGGTCAGCGACACCGACAGCTTCTACCACGCCATCGACATCAACACCCTCACCTCCCTGTCAGAGACCTTCCCCTACTCTCTTACCGAAGGGGCCCGGGCCGCCCTGCCCACCATCGCCAGCCGGGTGGGCGGCGTCCCCTACCTCATTGAGCACGGCGTCCATGGCCTGCTGTTCGAGGCGGGCGACGCGGATACCCTGGCCCGCCACCTGATTACTCTGGCCAAGGACCCCACCCTCCGCCAACACCTGGGGGAGCGGCTCTATCAGCGGGGCAGGGAGGATTTTTCCCTGGAGAGCACCCTGGAGCGCCAGCTCAACATCTATGAGACCATTCTCCGCCGCCAGAGCCGCAAGAAGGGCCGCCGGGACGGCGCCCTGGTATGCGGCGCCTACGGCCGGGGCAACGCCGGCGACGACGCCATCCTGGAGGCCATTGTCACCGAGCTGCGCCAGATCGACCCGGATCTCCCCATCTGGGTGCTCTCCCGCAACCCGGACGACACCCGCCTCACCTACCGGGTCAACTCCATCTACACCTTTGCCTTCCCCCGCTTCCTGTGGCGGATGCGCAAAACCCACCTCTACATCAACGGCGGCGGCTCCCTGATGCAGGATGTGACCAGCCACCGCTCCCTGTGGTTCTACCTGTTTACCATCTCCTGGGCCAAGCGGCTGGGCAATCAGGTGATGATGTACGGCTGCGGCATCGGCCCCATCCACTCCCCCGCCAACCGCCGCAGGGCCTCCCGCGTGCTCCAGAAGAGCGTGGACGCCATCACCCTACGGGACACACACTCCGCCGAGGAACTGGAGGACATGGGGGTGACGAAGCCGCAGGTCATCCTCTCCGCCGATCCCACGGTGATCCTCCCCGCCGCACCGGCCCAAGTGGTGGACGGCATTCTGGAGAGTCAGGGGATTGACCCCCACGGCCGCTACATCGGCTTCGCCCTGCGGCCCTGGCCGGGGTTTGAGGCCAAGGCCGCCGTCTTCGGCGCCGCGGCAGACTACGCCTATGAGACGTACGGCCTCACCCCTGTCTTTCTGCCCATCGAGCGGCGTCTGGACGTGGGGGCGGCCCAGTTGGCCGCCCAGCACATGAAGGCCCCCCACTACATTCTTCCCCAGACCGGCCGCTCCGACCACACCATCGGTCTGTTCGCCCGGATGCAGGCGGTGGTCTCCATGCGGCTCCACGCCCTGGTCTTCTCCGCCGGTCAGGGTGTGCCCCTGGTGGGCGTGGTCTACGACCAGAAGATCAGCTCCTTCCTGTCCTACATCGGACAGGATCTCTACCCCGGGCTGGACGAGGTGACGGAGGAGGCCCTGCGGTCCCACATCGACGCGGCCTGCGCCCGCATCGGGGATGAGGCCTTCCTCTCCGGCGGCGTGGAGCGGCTGCGCCAGGTGGAACGGCGCAACAGCGAGACCGCCCGGATGCTGCTGGAGAGGTGAGGGACGTGAGACAGATTCTCTGCCTGTCTGCTGACCCCTGGCGCACTATCCCCACCCGCACCCAGCAGCTTATGACCCGCATGCGGGACGCCCAGGTGCTCCTGTTCGAGCCGCCGGGAAAATACTCCCGACAGCCGGGCCGCAGGGTGCGCCCCGGTCTCACGGTCTGCGCCCTCCCCCCGGTGCTGGAGGCGGAGGAGCGGCACCGCCTCCTGTTCCGCCTTCACTACCGCAAACTGGGTAAGTTTATCCGCCGCCAGATGGAGCACCACCGTTTTAAGGAGCCGCTGCTGTGGTGCACCGCGCCGGAGCACATCCACCTGCTGGACGAGGTGCCCCACCGGGGTGTGGTCTACGACTGCGACCGGGACTGGCCCGACCAGTCCCCCCGGTGGGAGAGCGATCTGGCCCTGGCCGCCGATGTGGTCTTTGCCGCCTCCCAGGGGCTCATTGACCACCTCTCCCCCTGCAACGACAACATCGCCCTGCTACCCAACGGGGTGAACCACCCCATGTTTACCCGGCCCCCCGCCGAGCTTCCGCCGGAGCTGCGGGGGCTCTCCAGCCCCATTCTGGGCTATACCGGCACCCTGTGGCGGGATCTGGACCTCGCCCCCGTTCTGTACGCCGCCCAGGCCATGCCGGCCTGCACCTTCGTCTTTCTGGGCCGCCGGGAGAAGAACCCCATGGCCGAGCTGCTGGAGCGGCTGCCCAACGTCCGCCTCCTGGGGCGGCGGGCGCCGGTGGAGGTGCCCGACTACCTGGCCCGCTTCGACGTGTGCCTCAACCTACTGCGCCGCTCCGAGCAGGGCAACGACGTGGTGCCCTGCCGCATCTACGAATACCTCTCCTCCGGCAAGCCCGTGGTGTCCATGCTCTTTCCCGAGCAGGTGGAGCACTTCCCCGACGTAGTGTACGGCGCCCACTCCCCAGAGGAATTCGCCGCCCTCTGCCGCCGCGCCCTGGCGGAGACCGGCGACTGGGCCAAAAACCGCCGCCGGGAGCACGGGGCCGCCGCCGCCTGGTCGGCCCGCGCCGACGAGGTAACCCGTATTCTAGGTACCACCGGGCTCTATTGAGGTATGAGCGATGGGGCCTCCAATTTCTCTCACATACAACACCCCCTGTCCCCGTAGAATGGGGACAGGGGGTGTTGTCTTGTCTCTGTCTGATCTTTTCACACAGGCAGCCCACAATCCGGTACTGGGGCTGACCTGTCTGCTGGTGCTGGCCGTGGTGCTGGTCAACGGCTGGACCGACGCGCCGAACGCCATTGCCACCGTGGTGACAACAGGCGTTCTCCCCTTCCGCCGGGCGGTAGCCCTGGCGGCGGTGTGCAACCTAATGGGCGTCCTCGTTATGACGGCGGTCAGCGCCACGGTGGCGGAGACCATCTATTCCATCGCTGACTTCGGCCCGGACCGGGCCGCGGCTCTCTCCGCTCTCTGCGCGGCGCTGTGCGCCATTGTCCTTTGGGCCGTCCTGGCCTGGCGCTTCGGGGTGCCCACCAGTGAGAGCCATGCCCTGGTGGCCGGGCTCACCGGGGCCGCCCTGGCCCTGCCCGGCGGGCTGGACAACATCCGGGCTGGAGCCTGGGGACGGGTACTCCTGGGACTGGTCCTCTCCGTGGCGCTGGGCTGGTGGGTGGGCGGCCTGTGCCGCCGTCTGCTGGAGCGCCTGCACCCCTCCCTCCCCCTCTGCCGCCGGGGCCAACTGGCCGGGGCGGGCGCTATGGCCTTCCTCCACGGGGCCCAGGACGGTCAAAAATTTCTGGGCGTCTTCCTCCTGGGTGCCGCGCTGGCCCAGGGGGGCGGTGTGGGCCAAACCTTCTCCGTGCCCGGCTGGCTTATGCTGCTCTGTGCCGCCGTCATGGCCCTGGGTACCGCCATGGGCGGGCGGCGGATCATCGAAACCGTGGGTCGGGACATGGTGATTCTGGCCCCCCAGGAGGGTCTGGCCGCCGATCTGGGGGGCGGACTTTGCCTGCTCCTGTGTACGCTGGCCGGCCTTCCAGTGAGCACCACTCACGCCAAGACCGCCGCCATTCTCGGGGCCGGCTCCGCCGGCGGGGGGACGGTCAACCGCCGTGTGGCTGCCCGCATCGCCCTCACCTGGCTGTTCACCTTTCCCGGCTGCGGCCTGCTGGGGTTTTTGTTGGCCAGCCTCTTCCGTTCCCCCCTCTCCTGTGGTATACTGATGCCCGGTACGATTTTCTGACATTCGACACAGGAGGCTCCAACCATGTACCCCTACGACACAGTCATCTTTGATTTAGACGGCACGCTTCTGAACACCCTTCAGGATCTGGCCGACAGCACCAATTACGCTCTGGCGCTTCAGGGGATGCCCGCCCGAACGCTGGAGGAGGTTCGCCGCTTCGTGGGCAACGGCGTGGGGCGGCTCATCCACCGGGCCGTGCCCGAGGGGACGCCCGAGGAGGTGGAGGCCCGCGTCCTGGCCGACTTCCGCGCCCACTATACCCTGAATATGGAGCATAAAACCGCCCCCTACCCCGGCGTTCTGCCCCTGCTGGACCGTCTGGGGCAGGCCGGTATCCGCACTGCCGTGGTGTCCAACAAATTCGACAGTGCGGTAAAGGGCCTGTGCCATGCCTATTTTGGGACGCGCATCCCGGTGGCCATCGGCGAATCCCAGGGGGTAGCCCGCAAGCCCGCGCCAGACACGGTATTCCGCGCGCTGGAGGAGCTGGGCGCCGGAACCGGCCGGGCCGTCTATGTGGGCGACTCCGATGTGGACATCCAGACCGCCGCCAACGCCGGGCTGCCCTGCCTCTCGGTGAGCTGGGGCTTCCGGGACGCGGAGTTTCTCACCGCCCATGGCGCCCAGCGCATCGTGGACACCCCCCAGGCATTGGAGGCCCTGCTCCTCGGCGCATAAGGCCAAAAAGCACCCGCCATAGCAAAGCTATGGCGGGTGCTTTTTTTAATACATCAGGTTCTTCTCGGTCTCAGGGTCAAAGAGGTGGATGAGGTCGGGGCGGAAGGCAAAGTTGATCTCGGTGCCGTAGGGGATGCCGGCCCGGTGCTCGGCGGGCAGGTCGGTGGTGGGGATGCGCAGCACCACGTCGCGGCCCACGGCGTTGACGTGCAGGTACACCTCGCTGCCCATCATCTCGGACACGTCCACCTTGCTGGACACGGTATCGGTGCCAGGGGCGGCGGCAAAGGCGATGTGCTCGGGACGGATGCCCACAGTCACCTTGCGCTCGCCCACGCCCTTCCCGACCAGCAGCTCCTGGGCCTTGCCGCCCAGCACCACGGTGGCCTCGCCCACCTTGAGCTGGTACTTGCCGTCCTTCTTCTCCAGCTCACCGTCGAAGAAGTTCATCTGGGGGGAGCCGATGAAGCCGGCCACGAACAGGTTGGCGGGCTGGTCGAACACCTCCTGGGGGGTGCCGATCTGCTGGATGAAGCCGTCCTTCATGATGACGATGCGGTCGCCCAGGGTCATGGCCTCGGTCTGGTCGTGGGTGACGTAGATGAAGGTGGTGTTGATGCGCTGGCGCAGCTTGATGATCTCCGCACGCATCTGGTTGCGCAGCTTGGCGTCCAGGTTGGACAGCGGCTCGTCCATCAGGAACACCTGGGGATCACGGACGATGGCGCGGCCGATGGCCACGCGCTGGCGCTGGCCGCCCGACAGCGCCTTGGGCTTGCGGTCCAGGTACTGGGTGATGTCCAGAATCTCGGCCGCCTCCCGCACCTTCTTGTCGATCTCCTCCTTGGGCACCTTGCGCAGCTTCAGGGCGAAGGCCATGTTCTCATATACGGTCATGTGGGGGTACAGGGCGTAGCTCTGGAAGACCATGGCGATGTCCCGGTCCTTCGGCTCCACGTCGTTCATCCGCTTGCCGCCGATGACCAGATCGCCCTCGGAGATATCCTCCAGGCCGGCGATCATCCGCAGGGTGGTGGACTTGCCGCAGCCGGAGGGGCCGACCAGGACGATGAACTCCTTGTCCGCAATCTCCAGGTTGAAGTCGTGAACCGCGGTCACCTTGTTGTCATAGATCTTCTTCACATTCTTCAGGGATACAGTTGCCATGTTCAGGGCCGTAAGGGCAATGCCTCCGCAAATACCCTCTTGCCCGCAGAGAGCGTCACTCTGCGGACGTTACGGCAGGTCTCCACACTGCCGCACCGCCGGCCCGGCGGGCGTTCCTCCTTTTTGACCGCTCCTCCGCCCTATGAAAATGGAGTAGGGTCGGAAGGCTTGAATTTTGGGGCGCACGTTTACTGGCTGACCAGCTCGCCGCGGAAGAAGACGTCCTTGACGTCGAGATTTTGATCCAGAACCACCACATTGGCCCGCTTGCCGGGCTCCAGACTGCCCACCCGGCTGAAGATGCCGATGGCCATAGCCGGGTTGACGGCGGCGGCCCGCACGGCATCCGCCAGGGGGATGCCGAAGGATACAGCGGTCTTCATGCACTTCATCAGGTCGGTGACGGAGCCTGCCAAGGTGCCGTCGCTCAGGGTAGCCCGGTTGCCCTTGACCTGAACGGCCTGACCGCCCAGGGTATAGTCGCCGTCAGGCATGCCGGCGGCCCGCATAGTATCGGAAATCAGGATGACCCGCTTGGAGCCGAACATCTTGAACACGGCCCGCACCACCGAGGGGTGGATGTGCACGCCGTCACAGATGAGCTCCACATTGCACAGGGGGGTGTCCAGGGCGGCTCCCACCACGCCGGGGGCCCGGTGGCTGAAGGCCGGCATGGCGTTGAACAGATGGGTCACCTGCCGGGCCCCCAGACGGAAAGCCTCCATAGAGGTGTCATAGTCCGCCGTGGTATGGGCGATGGACACGGTGACTTCTCCCTCCACCGCCTCAATAAACTCCATGGCACCCGGCTCCTCCGGGGCAATGGAAACGAGCTTGACCAGTCCCTGGGAGGCGGCCATCAGGCGGCGGAACATAGCCACGTCGGGGGCGTGGAGCCACGCGCCGTTCTGTGCGCCCTTTTTGGCCATGGAGAGGAAGGGTCCCTCCAGATTGATGCCGCAGAGGGCGGCGCCGGGCTTATCGGCGGCCCGATGGGCGGCGGCCACCTGACAGATCTTGGTGAGCTGCTCCTCCGTCAGGGTCATACCGGCAGGGCAGATCTGGGTGACCCCCCGGGAGAGCTCATATTGTGCCATAATCTCCAGGCCCTCTGGTTCGGCGTCGGAGAAGTCCCGGCCCATGCAGCCGTGGAAGTGGACGTCGGTGAGACCGGGGATCACATAGCAGCCGGAGGCGTCATAGGTCTTTCCGTCCGCGCTGGAGCCGGAGAGCAGGCGGCCGTCAAAGCAGATGTCCCGCTGGACAAAGCCCTCCTGCAGGTCGAACACTTGAGCGCCGGTTATCCGCATACGGTCACACCTGCTTCCACCAGCTTGTGAAGGGCGGCCTTGTCGCCCACCAGAGTTACGTCAGGATGGAGCTGGAGCACAGAGGCGGGAACCTCCTTGGTCACGGGGCCCGTAAACGCCTTGCAGACAATGTCCGCCTTTTCCTCGCCGCTGACCACCATCAGGATGCGGCGGGCGTTCATGATGTTCTTGATACCCATGCTCAGGGCGTGGCGGGGCACCTCATCACGGCTCTCAAAGAAACGCTTGTTGGCCTCAATGGTACTCTCGGTCAGATCCACCACGTGGGTCTCCAGGCCGAAGTCGTCGCCGGGCTCGTTGAAGGCGATGTGGCCGTTATGGCCCATCCCCAGCAACTGGAGGTCAATACCACCCAGCTCCGCAATGAGTTTATTATAGGCCGCACACTCGGCATTGGGGTCCTTGGCCAGGCCGTTGAGCACGTGGGTGTTCTCCGGATGGATGTCAATATGGTCGAAGAGATTGTCCTGCATGAAATAGCGGTAGCTCTGCTCATGGTGGGGGGACAGTCCGAGGTACTCGTCCAGGTTGACGGAGCGGGTCTCCGCGAAGGACAAGTCGCCCTTCTTATACCACTCCACAAGTTGCTGATAGAGCCCTACGGGGGTACCGCCGGTGGCCAGACCCAGCACGCAGTTGGGCTTGTAGATCACCTGCGCAGAGATAATGTTGGCCGCCCGGCGGCTCATGGCCTTGTAGTTTTCGGCTTGATAAATGCGCATTGCAACCATCTCCTATCTTTACAGAGTGGGACGGGCGCAGCCTACGCCCGCCCCTGGGGCGTTCCAATGGATCAGCAGAACTTAGCCACGGCGGCGGCGATCATAGCGTGGGCCTCGTCCACTACAGCCGCATCGCTGTCGATCAGGGCGGGCATGGGCTTGCGGACCGAGCCGCAGGGCACGCCGTCCTTGGCCAAAATTGCTTTCTGTACGGCGTACAGGTTGCCGTGGGCGGAGCACATCTTGTAGATGATGTGGTCAATCTCATTCTGGATCTGGCGGGCCGCCTCCATCTCACCCTTCTGGAAGTGCTCATACACCTTCAGGAAGAGCTCGGGCATAACGGCATAGGTACCTCCGATGCCGGCGCAGGCGCCCATGGCCAGACCGGAGATGAACTGCTCATCGGGCCCGTTAAAAACGAGCAGATCCTCGTCATGCCACATCTGGATATCCTGGGTTGGCATGGAGGAGTTCTTCACGCCGATCACACGGGGGTTTTTCTTCATCTCCCGCAGCAGAGAGGTGGTCAGGGCCACCCCCGCCAGTTGGGGGATGTTGTAGATGACAAAGTCGGTGTTGGGGGCGGCGGCGGAGATATCATTCCAGTACTGGGCGATGCCGTACTCGGGCAGGTGGAAGTAGATGGGAGGAATGGAGGCAATGGCGTCCACCCCCAGGCTCTCCGCGTGGGCGGCCAGCACCTGGCTGTCGGTGGTGTTGTTGCACGCCACGTGGGCGATGACAACCACCTTGCCCTTGGCCTCGGCCATCACGTTCTCCAGCACCACCTTGCGCTCCTCCACGCCCTGATAGATACACTCGCCGGAGGAACCGCCCACATACAGGCCGTTTACGCCCTTGCCAATCAGGTGGCGGGTCAGGCCCCGCACCCGCTCCGGTGAGATATTCCCTTCCTCGTCATAGCAGGCGTAAAACGCGGGGATAACACCGTGGTATTTCTTCAAATCGCTCATGATAGTATCCTTCTCTCTTCTCAATCAGAATCTCATTTTATAGAGGCTCCGTTCTTTTGGCGGCACATTTGTAGCGCAGGCTCCGCTGGCTGTGCCAGCGGAGGGGCAGCACGAGCGGCGCGTCAGCCCTTGACTGCTCCCATGGCTATTCCCTGGGTAAAGTACTTCTGGAACGCGATGAACACCACAATAATGGGGATGGATGCCAAGGCCGCCCCGGCCATGATGAGGCCGAAGTCGGAGGACATCTCGCCCTGCATGTTAGCGATAGCCAGGGGCAGGGTCCACTTCTCCTCACTGGTCAGCATAACCAACTGAAGAAAATAGTCATTCCAGGTATTTACAAAGGTAAAAATGGCCAGAGCGCCGATGCCGGGCTTGATCATGGGGAACACCACGCTGAAGAAGGTCTTCAGCTCCCCGGCGCCGTCCACCCGGGCAGCCTCCAGAATTTCATTAGGGATCGTCTCAGAGAACTGCTTCATCAGGAAGACACCGAAGGGCCAGCCCACCGTGGGCAGGATGACCGCCCACAAGGTGTCACTCATGTGCAGCAGCTTCATCTCCTGAGCCAGAGGGATAACAATGACCTGTTTGGGCAGAGCCATGGCGCAGATGATGATGGTAAACAGGATGGTCCGGCCGTAGAACCGCTTTTTGCCCAGCGCATAACCAGCCAGGGCGGCGGTGATGCAGGTCAGGATCATTGCCATAGCAGAAATAAACACGATATTGAACAGCCACAGGAAGGCCGGCTTTGCAAACAGCTTATCATAGTTTCCCATCGTGGGATTCATCGGAAACCAGACGGGCACCTTGGCGTTAATATCGATAGCACTCTTGAAGGAGCCGGTGACAATCCAGTACAGCGGGAACAGGAAGAAGATGGCCAACATGATCAGATTCACTACGGCGAACACCTTATAGGCTGTGGAGGTGCGACTCAGGTCGGTCTTTTTCACTTTGACCGGGGTCGTATTTGCACTCATTTTCTCACTCCCTCCTCAGTCTGTCTTCGCCACTTTGAACTGGATGGCGGAGAAAATGGCGATGATGACGGCCAAAACGACACCGATCGCGCAGGCGTAGCCCAAGTCGTACAGCCGGTAGGCGGTGTCATAGACCTGGTACATAATGGTCATGGTGGAGTTCAGCGGCCCACCCTTGGTCAGCAACTGGATCAGCGCAAAGCACTGGAAGGAGTTGATAGTCGTGATAACCAGCACGTAGAGGGTAGTGGGCATGATCTGAGGCCACTTGATCTTCCAGAAAACCTGGAGCTTGGTGGCGCCGTCCACCTGGGCGGCTTCAATGAGGGACTGATCCACGTTGCCCAGAGCCGCCACGTACAACACGATGGGCTGGCCGATAGAGGTGGTAAACAGAATCAGGATTATAAACCAGATAGCGGTTTTAGGGTTGCCCAGCCAGTCAAAGCCAGTCGTGCCCGCCACCTGGTTAAGGATGCCATTGTAGGGGTTCAGAATCCACTTCCACACCACCGTGATGGCCACCGATCCGGTGACCACCGGCAGGTAAAACACACAGCGGAAGAAGGAGCGGGAAATAGAGTGCATCTTATAGATGGCGGAACTCACCCACAGGGAGAAAGCGGTGACACAAGGCACCGCCACCACCACGATGAGCAGAGTGTTCAGGAACCCCCGGTGGAACACGGGATCCTGGAAGAGCTTGATATAGTTCTCTAGCCCTGCGAACCCCTTGACGCCGCCCAACCCATACTCGGTAAAACTGTAAAACAGGCAGATGAACATGGGTACGACCACGAAGGTAACGAAGAAGATCAGGCTGGGCAGCAGGAACAGATAGGCGGAGATGGTCTCTCTCCGTACCAGGGCGCGGCTCATGCCGGAGAATTGGGACTTTTTTTGGGGCTTCCGTCCGGCCTGGGCCGCCACGGTATTTTGCGTCATGAATGTCTCCCCTCTTTCAAGTGGTATTTGCCTTTTCCTTCACCACTCCGGTGAAAGGAAGCTGTGCCCGCCCCCTCTCAGCAGGGAGCGGGCACAGATATGCGCATTCAGGTTCCTTCGGTCAGGTTCAGCCGATATTGGCATTAGCCTGCGCCGCATACTTATCGGCCGCGGTCTGCACATCGGCACCGGTGGTCATGATCTCGGTCAACATGGGCCACCAGTAACCGCGCTGCTCGGTCCAGCCGCCAGTCAGGTTGTAATAGCGGCCCAGGTAGTCGCTCATCAGGGCGAAGGGGGCACGGGTCTCGGCGTCAGCGTCGCCGGTGTAGACATCGCCCCAGTCGGAGTGGACAGGGAAGAAACCGGTAGCCTTTACCGCCTCGACTCCGACAGTCTGGTCGTCGCAGACAAACTGCACAAACTTCTTGGCAGCCTCAATCTTGGCCTCGTCCTTGTTGTTGAACACGCCGAAGCCATAGGGGCCGGCCATCTCCAGCTCGGGCTTGCCGTCGTCAGAGGGGAATGCCATGGCGAAGGGGGTGAACTGGGTCTGAGCGGCATACTGGGTGTAGTTGGCGTAGTTCCAGCAGAAGCTCACGGCGCAGGTCTGGTTGGCGAAGGCCTGCAGCTCGTCGGCCGCGGCGAAGCTGGCATTGGCGGACATGGAACCGTTGTTCACCATATCCTGCAACAGCTTGAGAGCCTTGACGTTGTTCTCGCTGTTGGCGGTGTAGGCGGTCCCGTCCTCATTGGCAAAGTAGTCGGAATACAGGTTGTTGACGAGGGCGCGGGTACCCTGGTCCCCGCCCTGGGCGCCACAGTAGATAATGCCCGGAGTATTGATGTTGATGGTACCCGCCGCAGCGGCGTCACGCACCGCTTCCATAGCCTTCACGAAGTTGTCGGTGGTCCAGGTACGGGTCTCCTCGTCGATATACTGGAGGGCACCGGCCGCCTCAAAGGCCTCGTAGTTGATGGCCATACAGTGAGCGGCCACGCTCAGGGGATACATGTAGTAGGTGCCGTCCAACTGAGACACGGAGGAGATGCCCTCGGCAATGTCGGAGCCGCCAGTCTCCCACAGGTCGGACAGATCCACCATCAGGCCCTCACGGGCGTAGTTGCCCACGATACGCTCGGGGCCCTCGAAAATGATGTCGGGGCCGGTGCCAGCGGTGATGGCGGAGGTCAGCTTCTGATCACCGTCTTGATAGTTGATGGGAGTGACGGTGATCTTGATATCGGGATTCTGCTCATTGAAAGCAACAATGATAGGCTCCCAATTGGATGCCTCGGCAAACCCACCGACATTGAAGGACCAGAGGTTGAGTTCAACGGCGCCGCTGGAGCTGCCGCCGGTCTCGCCGCCGGGCGCGGGGGATTCACTGTTACCCTGGGAGCCGTTGCCGCAGGCGGCCAGCCCCAGAGTCATACCGGCGGCGAGCAGGAGCGCAAGAGGTTTCTTCATGTTCATTGTTCTTCCTCCTCATTTTCGATAAATTTTTCTTTCCAGGACGTCTCGTCCGTTGTGTAGATTGTATAATTCCGAGGGTGTTTTGTCAATATGCTTTTCGAAGAAAATTTTATTTCTCCAAAAATTCTGCAAATTTCTTTCACGTTTTGCAATACGCGGTCAAATGTGCTTGTCTGAAAGCACCTCCGCCACGGCCTCCCTTGTCTCCGCACTGCCCTGCACATCCCTGCGGCACACCTCATGGAACAGCACGTCCATCAGGTAGAGCTGCGCTACACGGGCCGCCACCGAGCCGCCCTGGAGGGGCCCCTCCAGAGAGCCGCACTGAAGCACTACGTCGGCATAGGCCGCACCGGGGGATTTGGGGAACCGGGTGACCAGGATGGCCACCGCTCTCCGGTCCCGGATGATTTTCAGGTTTTTCAGCAGTTCCTCCGTGGAGCCGGAGTAGGAAAAATACAGTACCACGTCCCGGGCCGTCAGGTGGGAGGCGGCGATGGCCTGCATGTGGGAATCCAGCACCGCGTAGAAGTTGGGCCGGGCGGTGCTGAACAGATGGGCGCACTCCTGGGCCAGGATCATGGACCCCCCCTGCCCCATGCACAGCACCTTTTCCGCGGAAAAGAGCAGGTCCGCCGCCTTCCGGACGCTGTCCGGGCGGATCAGTTCCACCGTCTGGGCCATGGCATCCCGGTCAGCGGCGTAGAGCTTCTGACACAGCTCCTCAATGCTGTCTTCCGGCCGGATCTCCCCCGGTACGGTAGGGGCTTCCACCCGCCGTGCCGTGGAGTTGGCTACGGCAAGCTTGAACGCGCTGTACCCCTTGTAACCCAGCCGCTTGCAGAAGCGGGAGATAGTGGCCTCCGCCACGCCGGCCTCCTCCGCCAGCTCGGAGATGGACATGAACTGGGTCTTCTGCTGGTGAATCACCGCATAGTCGGCCACCTTCTTTTCCGCGCTGGTCAGCTGGTAGTATTCACTGTTGATCTTTTCAAATACATTTCCAAAGGGCATAACTGCCCCCTCACTGTCCGGCCAGGAGCTGTCCCAGCATCTGGTCACACATCACCAGCATCCGCGGCAGGTGGAAGGGCCCCTTGAACGTACTGCCCTTACAGGCGGGCATGGTGGGCTTGCCGTCCCGGCGCAGGTAGCCGTACCAGTCGCCGTATTCGGGATCGGAGAAGTGCTCCTTGCAGTAGTCCAGGGTGCGCTCAAACCAGGTCAGGTACTTCTCGTCGCCGGTGTCGCGGTAGATCATCAGGCTGGCGATGAGGATCTCGTCGTGGGGCCACCAGAGCTTCATGTCGTGCTCATAGGCCTCAGGGGGACGCCCCAGGCAGTCGATGAAGTAGAGCAGGCCGCCGTACTCGTAGTCCCAGCCGGCCTCGATGGCCTGGTCAAAGATTTTGACCGCCACCTCATGCTGCTTCTTGTCGCCCTTCCGGTTGGCGTCTTCCATCAGGAACCAGGAGCACTCGATGTCGTGGCCGGGGTTGACCACCCGGCCCTCGGTCACGTCGCCCCGGAACTCGCCGTCGGGGCCGACGCTCTCTAGGGTGCAGCCCAGCTCTGGCTTGTAGTGGTAGCGGAAAATCTCATCCACGCACTGGGCGGCCCGCTCGCTGTAAAGCGCGTCCTGCTCGGGGTCCACCCGGCGCAGGACCGAGGTGATGTTCAGATAGATCATAGGGTTGGCCAGGGCGCGGCCGGAGCGGGTCTCTGGGATGGTCTTGGGGCCCATCCCCGTGGGGTCGGCGATCAGCCCCTGGTTCAGGTTCCAGATCAGGTCGTAGGCCGCGCGGGCCCGCTCCAGGCAGGCCTTGTCGCCGGTAACACCGTAATACTCGGCGTTGGCGATGGCATAGAAGCCCTCGGAGAAGCAATAGCGGCGCTGACGCAGCGGCTTGCCGTCGCCGGTGACGGTGAAGTACATCCGGTTGCCCGCCGCCCGGTTGATGCAGTACCGCTCCATGAAGTCCAGGCAGCTCTTGCTGGCGGCCAGCCACTCCTCCTTCACTCCGTACACGTGGCACAGATAGGCGAAGATCCAAGCGCAGCGGCCCTGCATCCACACACTCTTGTCCGTGGAGAACACCTTTCCCTCCCGATCCAGACAGGTATAGACGCCGCCGTGCACCGGGTCCATGCCGTTTTTCATCCAAAACCGGATGCTGCGCTCCAGTTCCTCCTGAATCCACTTCTGGTGACTCTGTAAACGAGCCTTATGATCCATAATGTCAGATCCCACCTTTCGCTGATTGGGAGAGGTCCCCCATTTGCCTCCATCATAACCGCCCTCCCCCCTCCCGTCAAGAGAATTTCGAAAATTATTTTCAAAACCCTGAAAATATGCTTGACAGATTCAAAAAAACTGATAGCCTATAGGGGAAGGAACCTGTCTGTTTCCCACAAAAAAGGAGGGCTTATGCAATGAAGCATCTTGGAATTGAAGTCCCAGTAAAAAACGTGCCGGAACTGGACCCCGGTTTTCTCCCCCTGGGAAAGTTCTGCACCGCCTTTCTGAAGGACGCCAAAAAGCCGTTGGATATTGCGGTGGAGCGGGCCGGAGGTGAGGTAGCGGTCTACAAAACCTTTATCCACGGCACTCCGGACATGGCCGAGGCCGACATCTACTATGTGGACCGCATCATCAAGATGCTGCTCTGGATGAAGGGCGGCTTCAAGGTGTACCTCAGCGGCGATCAGGCCGTATATGAGGCCATGAAGGCCACCTACCGCGTGGGCGGCGCCCGCGCCTTTGACGCCGACTTCATGTCCAACGTCTATGAGAAGCCCTTTGAGGTGGTGTACTGCGACCAGGTGCCTGCCGAGAAGAGCAATCCCCAGGCTGTGGGCCGCCACCTGGGCGGCTGCCGCATCGGCTTCGATGCCGGCGGCTCCGACCGCAAGGTGTCTGCCGTCATCGACGGCGAGCCGGTATTTTCCGAGGAGGTGGTCTGGTTCCCCAAGACCACCTCCGACCCCGACTACCACTATGAGGGCATCGTCTCCGCCCTCAAGGCCGCCGCCGAGCACATGCCCCGGGTGGACGCGGTGGGCGTCTCCTCCGCCGGCATCTATATCGAGAACCGCACCATGAATGCCTCCCTGTTCCTCAAGGTGTCCAAGGAGGACTTTGACGCCAAGGTGAAGGACATCTATATCCGCGCCATCCGCGACACCTTCGGCGACGTGCCCTATGTGGTGGCCAACGACGGCGATGTGTCCGCCCTGGCCGGCGCCATGAACCTGGGCGAAAACAGCATTCTCGGCATTGCCATGGGCACCAGTGAAGCGGTTGGCTATGTGGATTCGGACGGCTGTATCACCGGTTGGCTCAACGAGCTGGCCTTCGCCCCGGTGGACGTGTCCCCCAACGCCATGGAGGACGAGTGGTCCGGCGACATCGGCTGCGGCGTGAAGTACTTCTCCCAGGACTCCGTCATCAAGCTGGCCCCCGCAGCCGGCATCAGCCTGTCCGCCGACCTCTCCCCTGCTGAGAAGCTCAAGGAGGTCCAGAAGCTGATGGACCAGGGCGGTTCCCCCGCCGAGGCCATCTACCGCTCCATCGGCGTGTACCTGGGCCACTCCCTGGCCCTGTACCACCACTTCTACGGCTTCAAGCACGTGCTGCTGCTGGGTCGCGTCATGTCCGGCCGGGGCGGCGACATCATCCTGGACACCTGTAAGAAGGTGCTGGCCGACGAGTACCCGGAGGTGGCCGGCCTCATGAACCCCACCCTGCCCGACGAGAAGGCCCGCCGTGTAGGCCAGTCCGTGGCCGCCGCCTCCCTGCCCGAGTTGAGGTAAGCGGTGAAGCGCCACATCGTCTGCCTGGGAGACTCCAACACCCATGGATACTGCGCCGATCCCGCCGACTGCGCCGACGGCTCCCTCCGCCGCTTTAATGAATCAGAGCGGTGGACCTGCCGCCTCCAGGCTGCCCTGGGAGAGGACTTCCTGGTTCTTGAGGAGGGGCTACCCGGACGCACCACCGTCTTTGACGACCCGGTGGAGGAGAGTTTGAGCGCCCTGCCCTACCTCTATCCATGCCTCATGAGCCACGCGCCGGTGTCCCTGCTGGTGGTCATGCTGGGCACCAACGATACCAAGGAGCGGCTGGGCGCCAACGCCTGCGCCATCGGCAAGGGCCTGCGCCGCCTGGTGCGGAAGGCACAGTCCATCGACTGCTGGGCGGGCGGGCAGCCCAACCTTCTGATTGTCGCCCCGCCCGCCATCGGAAAGGGAGTGGAGCGATCTCCCGTGGCCCAGGAGATGGGACTGGGCTGCGTGGAAAAATCCCTGCGCCTGCCCGGCCAGTTCCGGGCGGTCGCCGCAGAAACCCGCTGCCACTTTCTGGACGCCAATGCCCTTGGCTTGGCGCACAACCCCATTGACTTCATGCACCTCACCCGTGAGAGCCACGCCCGGCTGGCCGCCGCGCTGGCCGAGCGGATTCCCACACTGTTCTGAACCCGTACAGGCCCGGCGAACTGTCGCCGGGCCTGTGACAAAAAGGAGGCCCCTTCATGGCCGCAGGCATTTTTAATCCGGAAAACGACTTCTGGCGTCTGATCGAAAAGCTGGTGGATCTCTTTCTCCTCAGTGTGTTCTGGCTGGTCTGCTCTCTGCCCGTGTTCACCCTGGGGCCCGCCACCGCCGCCCTCTACCGCACAGTGGCGCGCTGTATCCGCGGCAGCGAGCGCAAGAGCTGGAGCCTGTTTTTTCGTACCTTCCGGGAAAATTTCAAGGTTGGCGCCCTGACCACCCTCGTGGTGGTGGCTGTCGGTGCGGTTTTGTTCGTTCTCTATACCCTGCTCTATCAGACTGCATCGCTCAACCGCGCCGGCTACATCCTGTTTATGGCCTACTATGTGTTTCTTTTGTTGCCGCTGGGCCTGCTGTGCTACCTCTTTCCCGTCCTCTCCCAGTTTGAATTCGGTGTGGGCGGCCTCCTCTCCAACTGCGCCAAGCTGGCCATCGCCCACCTGCCCTCTACGATCGCCCTGGCGCTGCTGCTGTATGCCGCCCTGACGGTGTGTCTCAACTTCTTCCTGGCCATCGCAGTCACCCCCGCCCTTCTGGCCCTGCTCCACTCCCTCCTTCTGGAGCGCATCTTCGCCCCCTACATCCGCCAGCAGTTGGGAGAAGATGACAATGACACTTAAAAAAACAGCCTGTCGAATACATGCTTCGACAGGCTGTTTTTTGTTTCTATTTCTCCGCCAGCAGCTTATTGAGTTCCGTCATAAAGGTGCCGATGTCCTTAAACTGCCGGTACACCGACGCGAAGCGGACATAGGCCACCTCGTCCACCTCTCTCAGCCGGTCCATCACCAACTCCCCAATCTTCGCCGAGGGGATCTCCCGGTCCATGTCGTTCTGGAGAACCTGCTCAATTTCGTTGGCAATCTCCTCCAGCTTTCCAAAGGGCACCGGGCGCTTCTCACAGGCCCGGATCATGCCGTTGAGCAGCTTGCTTTTGTCAAATGTCTGGCGGCTGCCATCCTTCTTGATGACCACCAGAGGCAGACTCTCCATGGTCTCATAGGTTGTAAACCGCTTATGGCACGCCAGGCACTCCCTGCGGCGGCGGATGCTGGCCCCCTCGTCGGCAAAGGCCCTTGCCACGCCTCTGGCGATTCCGCCGCCTCCTCCGGTAAGCAGTACAACACGGTCTTCCATTCTTCTTAAATGCTGCATCATCATATCCTCCTTCTACATGATCCGGGGCCGGCCCGGACAGATTGCCGGACATACCCTTAAACACTGTTCTTAAAAAACCAGTTTTCAGAACACTCCTGGTGATTACCATTATAGAAGGGAATATTTTTCATTATAGCATAAAAGTGCAGCCTGTGGTATCCCCATTTGAGAAAAAAATTTCCGTATGATTTTGTTTTTTCCGGGTACACTACAATCAGCGAAAGCGAGGTGAGCTTGATGCAGAATCAGAATCCGGACCAGATGAAGGCCCGCAGCCAGAATGGTCAGAACAAGACCAATGGCCAGAATGCTCAGAACAAGAAGAAGGAGCAGGCTCAGAACAAGAACAACCAGCCCAACCAGTTCTGACTTTGAGCCATGGGCCGGGGCTCCGCCCCGGCCCAATTTTTCTTTCCAAATTTTTTTCATTTTTCTATTGACATTCTGCGCCATTTTGGTATAATAACATGCGTGCTCACGAGAGAGCAGTAAAAATAGCGGGTTTGTGTAAGGGTAGCACAGCAGACTCTGACTCTGTATGTGAGGGTTCGAATCCTTCACCCGCTGCCAAAGCTCCGAAGCCTTTAGCGATAAGGGTTTCGGAGTTTTTCTTTATTTTTCAATGGTTTGCGGGCGTTTTTGAAGTTTCATAAATGAGAGCTACGATAACAAGTCGGATACTTAAAAATACCCTTTTGAAAAAGAAAATGCTAACAAAAATGCTAACGGATTTTCAAATGCCATAGGTAAGAGAACACCGCCCTATTAATGGGCGGTGTTCTTATTGTCGCCTTTATCAATCTCGTTCCAGCTCAGTCATAAAACGACGGATGGCTTCGCGTTCCCTCTCGTTGGTCGCGCTCTCCATCATATCGCGGGCCTGCTCCATCATAGCCTCGACGGCGTCATGCCTGGAGTACCCGCCGTCACGGCTATAGCCACCCCGGTCATTGCTGTAACCGTCACGGCTATAGTGTCCGCGGACGTAGTGGCGGCGGCGGTAGCTGGAGCCTCGGCTATAGGAGTCGCCAGAGTAGCCGCCGTCCTCCTCCAGTGCACAGATTTTGTCGATATTCTTAATTGTGTCGGTGAGCTTGTGGGCCAGCTCCAGGTCGCCCGCACCCAGTTCACCCTTCCGGGCCAGCTCTTCCAGCTCCATCTCGAATTTTTCTTTCAGCTCGTATAGTGCTTTCATAGTATCCTCTCCTTTCAGGCTACGCGCTCAACAATGAGGTTCGCGTTGCTGACCTCAATCGTTTCTGTGCTGATGTTGCGTACTGCCACCGTCACGCAGCAACCGCGCGGAACCTCAACAAATACCGCAGCGAATACATTAAAGAAATCGCCTACTGCGGCGGGGGTCGCCGTGGCGGTAGCGCTACCCAGTGGCTCTCCTTCAACGGCGATCGCCAGGGAAATCGGGCCAACTGCCCCGCCGGTTGGAATCGCAATGTTTCCGCCAAACATGACCTTGTAGCGGGCGCGGCACTGGTTGGTCTGCCCCCGGAGGGTGACAATCCCAGCGCCATCCCGGTGGACAATGCAGTTAGAGCCACTGACAGGCGTCTCAGTAAAGGCCACATTCTGCCCGGCGGCCACCTGCTGAACAAATACGCCAGTAAATTCAGCCATAAAATCATTCCTTTCTAAAGTGGTCGAAATCGACCAGGTTAAAATAAGCGGCGAGGCTATTGCCCCGCCGCATGGTTCAAAATCGGCACGGGGCCGAACATCCAAGGAATCCTCGGAAGTTGATGTATTGGGTTTTAGCAGCCGCAGTTATTGTAGCCGCAGCAGCCGGTATAGGGGTTGGGCACCTGGTAGGCAGGCACGGGCATGGGGTTGATGCGGCGGATCAACTCGGCGGTCTGGGCTTCCTGATTCGCGGTAATAAAAGCATTCTGGGCCGCCTGAGAAGCCTGGAACTTCAGGCTCTGGTTTTCGGCCGTCAGAGTAGCAATCTTATCCTGAGTCAGGAAGTCCAGGATTGCCCGGGAGTTGGCGTTGGCGTTGTCGATGATGTCCCGAGTGGTGTTCTGGATGGTGTTCTGCGTAGCGCAGGCGGTAGTGGCAAGATCGTACCGCACCCCCTGAATCGCCTCCCGGGTGTCGCAGCAGCAGGAGGCCAACTGAGCGCCCAAGGCATTGAAGCCCGCCTGAGTCTGGTAGCCCAGGTTACACACTGCGGTGTCCACACCGTGGAATCCGCTGGTCACGGCGTCCCGGATGGAGGTCTGACCGTTCTGCAGGCCGTTCAGGGCAAAGCCCTCGTTGATATCAGCGCGGGTAGCGTACCCCTGGAAGCCGGGGCCGTTCACACTGTTCCCACCGCCGAAGCCGCCATAGCCGCCCCAGCCGCCGAACAGGCCGAAGATAAGGAACAGGATGATCCAACTGGACCAATCGCCGCCCCAGCCGAAACCGCCGTTACCGCCCTGATAGGCGGGCTGAACCGGCATCGTCATAACGGTGCCGCCGTCAGAAGAAAGACTCATGTAAATTCTCCTTTGTTTTTATTTTCAAAACCCGGCCGGGATTTTGATCATTTACCGAACATTCCCCGCATCCCGTCAAACATGCCCGACATCTGCTGGGCCTGCTGCTGGACGTGGTTTAATTGTTCCTGCGAGATTTTTCCGCTTGAGACCATTTCATTGATGATAGCATTGGGGTCTTTGCCCTTCATTTGCTGCATGAACTGTTGAAACTGCTGCATCATGTTGGGACGGCCACCGCCGCCCATGACTCCGAAAAAGGGATTCATTCTGCATCCTCCTTCGCGTTCTTCTTCGCAGTTGTTTTCGGGGCCGCCAGCGCGTCCACACGGGCCGCCAGGGCCTCCAAATCAGCCTTTGTGGCAAACTCCACACCCTGTGGGGCTTGCGCCGTTCTGGCCCCGCTGGTGCGCTCTACGAGGTCATAGACCTTGATGGACGGTTTCCCGCTGGCATCCGCCTGCTTGAGATAGATGGTGGGTGAGTTGCTGTCCCAAAGCGCCACGGCGCTGTTAGGGGCCACCAGATAGGCCATTGCCTCCGCCTCACCGCTCACCCATACCATGCTCTGGCCGCTGGCCTGCGCCTGCTGGGGCTGTGCCTGCGGCATCTGCTGGGGCATGGGCTGAAACTGTGCCCCACGGAGCTGTGCAAGCTGATCCGGCATGGGCGGCTGGTAATATTGCGGCTGCTGGTATCCATAGTAAGGGTAGCTCATGGGTTACGCCTCCTTGTGCCAGTAGTAGAGCGGTATTTCCCCGCCGCTGTCCCAGGTATCGATCCAATCTCCGTTTTGTACGCACACCACATGCCCGGACAGGGCCAGAATATAGGTGCCTTCTGGGTGCTCCGCGGCAAAGTCAGCCACCGTGTAGCAGTCCGGGCAGGAGTTGGGTATCATGTCCCGGTCAAAGCAACGGCTGCGCAGGTAGGCTCCCCACACATGGTTGGCCGACGGCATATCCCGCATCATGTAGCCCTGGATGGCGACGCCCACATAGGTCTCCTCCCAGCTCTGTGCGAGGGCCTTTGCAATCGCCCGAATGGTGCAGTCTCCTACGTTGCGTCCGTCGGGGTTTTCGTTATGCTGAATGAATCCCATGTTTTGCCTCCAATGCTGTCACATATGCCTCCAGACCCTCGTCATCCCCCTGCGCCATGTACCAGACCGCCGTTTCGGCGGCACAATCGCGGGACATGCCGGCGGCTACCATCCTCTCGATTAGAGTCATATCCAACACGTCCTTGTCCATAAAATAAGGAGTCCGTGAGGAGGGCGGCGACGTGTACCAACCCTGTATCCTCACGTCCTCCATGTCTATATTGTCGCACAAAAAAACTTCCGCCGGGGGACATCCCAGCGGAAGTTATGGGGCGTTATGTACCTTTTGGGAGGAAGCCCAGCTTTGAGGCCGTGAACTCCACCTTTTCACAGATAAAAGGCATGTGGCGGTGAATCGTTTTCCGGTCGATTTCGCAACAGTCGGCAACATCAATCTGCGGCTTTCGCTCCAGCAGATAGAGCTCCGCGATCCGTGTGTCGTCTTTCCCCAGGTTGGCCTCGCGGATGGAGTGCTTCATTTCGGTGGTGGTCAGTTCCTCCAGCCTTCCGGGGAACCGAATCAAAGCCTTTGCCATATTTACCACCGGCTATGCCACGGTGCGTCGTCGATGGTCGACTCCTTGTAACCCGCGGCGTAGTAATAGTTGTCCTTCACCTCATCGCTCACGTTCATGCGGTCTATGACGGACATAATCCGGTCTTTTCGGTCTTCTCCCTCAATGTCTGTGATGGCGGCCCGGAACAGGATATAGTCCTCCGGGGATAGGTCGCTGTGCGCCGCTGTCTTTACCCAGCCGTCCAGTCTGTAGCTGCTGATCTCGGACTTTGTGGTCTTGTCCGCATACTCATAGACGCTGTCAATGACAAATGCCTTATCGGTATCGCTCATGCTCCGGTACGTCGGGTCGTCTATGATGTTCCCCAGCATTTCAAACTGCATCTGCCCCCGCTTGGTGGCGTACTGCTCGTATTTCTCCTTGCTCAAGTCAATCCGCTCCCCGTCCACGGTGATGTAGCGATCCGGCCGCTGGGGAACCACTGAGGCGTCTCCTGTCTGGTCATAAATCCGCTGTATCTCCTCGTCCACCGGCGTCACCTGCTTGTTGGAGGTGTAGGCCGGATTGAGGAAATTGTTTGCCATGCGCAGCCAGAGGGGACCGCTGCTGTCCTCCCTGCCCCATGCGTCGATGTAGGGCATCTGCTGGTAGTCCCATCCGGGTATCCTGGCGCTGGCCCGGCCAATGGCATACTGGAGATCGGTGGGCAGCCGCAGGTTCTTGTCGGTGTAGGTGGTCATGCGCACGTCCTCGGCAGAGCGCTCAATCTGTCCGCCAAAGGTGGGAATTGGCTGCGTGAAGTAGCTGACCAGCGCGGAGGAGACCAGCGCTCCCAGCTTGTTCTCCGAGAAAGAAACACTGTCAATTACATCGTTGAGGGACTGGAGCATGGACAGTTCCAGCATTGGGTCGGAGATGGACTTCAGGGCGGTGGAAATGCTCTCCGCCGTGCTTCCTCCCTGTCCCATGGAGTCCATCAGCTCCACGCCCATGAAGAAGGGCAGGGCCTCCGGGGCCAGCCAGTCCAGTGTGATATTCCCGCCGCCGGGCAGGTTCAGCGCGTAATTCTGAACGCCCGTCAGGTTGTTGAGTGCGTCCTGCCCTTCGTCGTCCCCGCCGCCGCTGGTGACAATCCCCTGGGCGAACAGGTACGCGCCCAGCGCCATGAGCCCCGAGCCGGTGAGTCCGGAGGCGATGTGGTCGATGGCCTCTGCTCCCGTCAGCTTGCCGCGCTTTACCTGTATCAGATCGTAGGTCAGGGCCTTTGCCAGCCCAGCCGGGCTGTACTCCATGCCCCGCACCAGGATATTGGCCGGGGTGCGCTTGAAGGGCAGGACGGCCTCACCGGCGGGCCCCAGGGCGCGGGCGATCTGCACCACCTTGTCCGACACCTTGTTCCGATCCTGATAGGTGGCCTTCAGTGCCTCCCGCCCCGCGTAGTCCCGCGCCCGGCTGAGAATCTGCGCGTCCACCGTGTTATTCCGCATCTGCTCCGCCGTTACGCCGTTGGACTGGAGATAGCCGGCCAAAGCGTCGGCGTAGGTGATACGTTTGAAAATGGCGTCCTCCGCCTCCAGGGCCCAGGAGTTTATCTTGCGGCCCGCCTCTAGAGGGGCGGTGCGGAAAATACGGCGGCGGCTGTTGATTTCCGTTCGAATGTCGTCATACTTGTTCCCGGAAAGCACGTCCCGCACGTTTGACCAATCGGCCAACGCAGCCTTATAGAGCGAGGGATTGGCCGCAAACGACTTGGTGCGTTCCAGCCTTCCGCCGCTGGCCTTGGAGACCCCCGCCTCGATGGTTGCCGCCACCCGATCCTTTGTCCAGCGCAACGGCTGGAAAAACACGTTTCCCAAAAAGTTTCTTACGTGCGTCCTTGGGTTAAAGAGCATCGCCATATACCGCCAGGCGTTCCACTTATCCTTCCATTTGGCGGGCACCTGGTCAGCCACGTTCTGATAGATTTTGTCCAGCACCGCGTCCCGGCCCGCCTGGTCGGTCTGCTGGTTGAACTCCTCAATCAACGACGGGTCAATGGTGATCTCCAAATCCTTGTAGTTTTTCTGGATGGTCTTTTCCAGCTCGCTCACCACGCGCTTGGCGGCGTAGAGCTGGTCACTGGGAGCCAGCTTACGCAGGATGGAGGCCGCCTGTACTGCCTGCCCGGCGGTGGTCTCCATCTGCGCATAGAGGGAAAGCAGCTCCGCCGTGGCCTTCCCGTCCCCCGCGTTGGCGGCGTTGATAAGGAGTTGCTGGCCCAGGGTGGCGATGTCCTTGGACACGACGCCCTTGCGCACCTGGGCGGAAAACTCCTCCAGCGCCCTTTGATAGCCCTTCTCCTCAATCGTCCGCACCGCCCGGTCAACGGATGCCCGGTCGCTCCGGCGGTTGTAGGATAACTCCCCGCGCAACACCATGTTCTGGATGTCCCCCACCACCTCGTCGGGGATGGCCTTTGCACCCATGGCGGTGGAGGCGGTCTTGCGGATGCGGCGGCCCTGGGGGTCTGTGGTGGGAACGTCCACCGGCCGGGCCGCGTTGGCTCCCTCGGGGAAGAACTCGCTCCTGGATGCTTGGAACAATGCCCACGGGCCTGCTTTATTGGCGCCGACCGCGTTTTCAGGAAGATTCGCGCTGCCTGAACCCAACAAGTCATAGACATCTGGCGCCGCACCCACCGAGCTCTCCGGGCCCTGCGCCTGGGTCGGGCCGGCGCCGGTCTGGTTCTCCACCGGCTGCCTCGCACCCTCCATGATAGTATCCAGCTCTTGGATGTACGCATCGTAATCCTGGAACGCCCCGGAAAATTGCGCACGGGCGTTCTCCGGGTCTGCCTTGTAGTAGCCCCAGACCAGAGCATTGAGTTCGTCATAAGCAATTGCGGCTTCTTCTGGGGTGAGATCCATGATGCTTTTCCCCGCAAACCTAGCGTCAACTACAAGATCGAGCAAGTCCATCGCCGTTTCACTGGAGCGATTCAAAAGGCGGGATTCATCAGATAAAAATCCATGATATGCCTCGTTATCCTGCTGCCGAAGCATGTGAACAGACTCATGGTACCCAACTGCATCCGCTAGTTCTGCCGGGACAGCGTCAGAAATATAGATTTTCCCTCCGTTTGTTACAGCCCACGCATTGGGGTTCCTAGCCTTTAATGCGGCGTCATCCACAATGAACACATCGCTGGAATACTGTTTTGCGCGAGAAGCCGCGCTTTGTGCCTGTGCAGACGGGGTTCTGATTATGTGTCCTTGGGCCCATGCTTCTGGCTGTTGTACTCGTCTGCCTTCCTCCAGAACTCCGCCCATTCTTCCTCGGTATGCTTCTTCGGAGCCGGGAGTTTCCGCCTGTAAAGAAGCTCCATGTACTCCTTCAAGGGAGGCAGATGTTTCTTTTCCTCGCTCATAGGTCACCCCTCCTGTTTCGGTCTGATTGCCTCCATCATAGCCCGCCTCGGACGGATTGTCAACGGCGCTGCGCTGGTAGACGGGGGAGCCGGGCAAATAGGCCCGCTTTCCGGCCAGCGCCTCTTCCCCGGTGGGGAGCATTGTGGCGAGCGGGTTGTCCGCCACATCTCGGTAAGCGGGCGTACTCAACCGTTCCCCGGCCCTGGCCGTGATCTCCGCGTTGGAACCAATGCTACGCCGGGTGGAATAGATATCCGAGATTGTCCCCGGAAGCTCCAGGCCGCCCTGGAGCACTCCGGCGGCCACGGCGCCCATGAGCGCGCTCTGCGCAATCTCCTCCGGTGTGGCGTTGGGGGCGTCCGGGTCATAAATGGCCCGCTGCAAATAGGGGGTGAGGACGGTGGAAAGCGCCTCCTCGCCGCCCTCACCTGCGATATCCAGGGCCCGGCTGACCAGGGGGCTTGCCTTGACCGCCTCGGCAATCTTCTCCACCTTGCCGCCGCCCAGTCCGGGAATACCGCCCGCGATGCCTTCAATAGCGGTCTCCAGGGCTCCAGAGGCCGCGCCGAAGGCCAGGGCCTGCCCGGTGTCCGCCCCTTCCGCTTTGGCCTGGCTGGCCGCGTTGCCCGCCGCCTGAATGCCGAACAGTGCTCGGCCCACGTTCTCCCCGCGGGAAAGCGCCTGGGCGGCGTTGAGCCCATTCCCTGCTGCGGACACGGCCTTGGACGCGCCGATACCGGGGAGCATCTGCACGATAGTCTGTCCGATGCCCGTCACGTTCTGCACACCCTGGCTGGGGTGGTACTTCTCCACTAGTTTCTGCTCTAGGTCTTGCGTTATACTATTATCCAAAAAAGCATCGGCGTTCCGCCCGGCCCACTCCGATACAGAGTTAGGGGCTAACCCACCTAGAGAAGTGACCCCCTGCACCCCCTTATAGAAGCCGCTGCCGATGAAGTCTGTAACCCCTTCCGCCGCCCCCAAAAGAGCAGTACCGGCCCGTCCCCATGCGTACGGGCTAATGAGTTCATCCGGAGAAGAAGGCAAAATGCTGAGTCCTTCAAAAAATCCACTTTTAGACGGGGTGGTCAAGGGGTTTGCGCTCTCTTTCGTCTTTGGGAGAGTAAGCTTCTTCCCCTTGCTCTCAGGCAGCGCGGCGGGCGGCGCGGATTTTACCGTCCGCTGCGCCGGAGCACGACCCGCACCATTTCCAGAGAAACCGCCGCCCTTCTGCTGGGAAGCCAGTTGTGCATCCACTTCCTCTCCAGTCTGTTGGAGCGCCTGATGCCGAACCGCCAATGTCAGCGAAAGCGCTCGCCGTTCGGCCTCGTTCTCCTGATATGCCTGGCTTGCTTTATAGCGTTCCCATGCGTTGGCCATGTCTGTGCCTCCTGTTACCCGATATTGTATCCATAGGGACGCATGAGCTCCGCCAGTTCATTGAACTGCGCCTCGCTCAGCCCGCCCGCAATCTGATCCATATACCGCTCTGCGGCCTCAAAATTCCCTGAACGCAGGTTCAGCAGCAGATTGTGCTTTACCGCGTCCCACTCGCTTCCTTTCACGGTGCCAGTTTGCACCGCTGTTGAGTAACCGGGCCCCCATTCGCTTTCGCCCGCTGAACTCTTTCCGGATATCTTGTTGGAAATATCAACTGCCGCATTGATGGCCGCATCAATAGCGGCTTGGTCTATTCCGCCGGTCTCCGTTCTCTTGTCGTCGTTGATCGGCTTTCCTCCTTTTGTGCTTCCGTTCCCGCTGTTCCCTCCAGAACTTCTGCGGCCAGTTCCACCTCCAACGGTGTTACCGGCGGAAAGTTGCTGTCGGTAATACTGGCTCAAATAGTTGGCGTATTCCTGGGAGTATCCGGCCTGCTGTAGAAGCGCAGCACTAGGCATATTTCCAGTTTGCAGGATGTTGTCCACCTGTGCCTGTGCCAGCGCCTGCAGCTCTGCCTGCTGCTGGAGGGCCGTTGGGTTGTTGTCCGTGTTGATGCCCATGTTATTGAGGTAGGAGTAATCCCCGTACTGACCCGCCAGAATGGCGTTGTTCAGTTCATTCTCCCGCCTCAGATTTTGCGCGTCCAACTCGTCCAGGAACTGCCCGTAGCTGAAATTGCGGTCGGTGTTGTACTGGTTGAGCTGGTTAAGGTATTTGTCGTAGTCGCTCTGCTCCGCCCCCTGGACAACCCCCAGGTTGCTCAAATCCATGTTGTAGTCGTTCAGATACTGGTTGTAGGCCAGTTGGTAGAGGTCGGGAATCTTGTCGGTCAACTGGGCCGCGTAGTAGTTGGACGCCTGGTTGGCGGCGGCGTTGGCATAGGAAGAGGGGATTCCGCCGGAGGCGGCCGCCGCCGCGCCCAGGGCGTCCGCCGTGGCCCGCTGGCCCTCCCTGGTGTACTGCTTGCGGTAGTTCTGGTAGAGGGGGTCGGTGGCCGAGTCATAGGAGAAGTCCGGCCGGTCCAGAAGCCCCGCGATCAAATCCTGTATGGTGTCGTCATAGCGGCTCTCATAGGTGGGGGCCGCCTCATACTCGAAGTTCCGGGGCGACATGGGGTCAAGGACAAAGCTGCCGCCATTCCCGCCCCCGGTGTATCCACCCCAGGAGCTGCGCAGGGCGTCCGCCTGCCGGTGGGCCGCAGCCCTCGCTTCGTCGGTGGTGGCGTTCCGGTAGTCCTGCTTGGTTTTCAGGATGGACATGCCGAAATCCGGGTTCTGCTGGGCCATCGAAAGGTCGGCCTGGGAGAACTGGCCCCAAAGCCCGCTGTCCTGCGCCGACTTCCGGAACTGGTCATAGGTATATCTGCTTTTTGCCATAGGGTTCTCCTTTCTTATTGCCGCCCCGGCCTGCTCTTGAGCTCGCTGCCGGAATAGCTCTCCCGCACCAGGGAATAGAGCCGCCACCCGCCGGTGCCGGAAAAGCGGATGCGGAAGTGGTCGCTTCTACGGGGGATGATGGGCAGGTAGAAGCTCCGCTTCACCGTGGCGGAGAGGGTGGTCACCTCCCGCCACTCCCCGTCGCTGTCAAACTGCATTTCGATTTTGATCGACGCACCGGCGTCCAGCTCCATGCGTACCTGGAGCTTGGCGGTGCCCTTCTTGTTGGCGTCGCCCTCGGTAAAGTCGGCAAACTCCGCCATGCTCTCCACCGCGCCCTCCGGCGTTGCGTCCTCCGGTACGGTGCGGGTGTTCCCGTTGAGCCACAGCCTGCCGTCCGCCCTCAGGAAGTACAGCTCCGTGTCCCACCCGAAGCCCACGGCCTCCAGGCTGTCCTCCTTGTGCCAAACGCCCTTTTGGGTGTCGTAGACAAAGAGGGTGTGCGCGCCCGCGCCGTCCTCCAGGGAGACGTAATACTTCACCCCGTCGCTGCCCGCCACGCCGTTGCGGTAGCGGTCTGTCCCGAAGGGGGCGGCGACGCTCTGCGGGATACCGCCGGAGTAGGCCACCACCCCCACCCGGCTCAGATAGTACAGCGTCTCCCCCGCAATGGCGAGACTGGCATGGCTTCCCGCCTCTACCCCAAGGGACGCGCTGCTCATCACCTGGAAGTTGCTGGGCTTGTCCCCGTAGACCTTGTAAATCTGTTCCTCTTTGAAGAACACCGGGTAGCCCCGATAGGCAAAGCACCCGGTAAAGTCCCCGGCGCTGCCCACGTCCACCGCGTAGGAATCGGTGCTCACCCCGTCGAACACATTCCAGTTGAAGGGATCGCCCAGCTTGGAGGCGTAGATGGTGTCGCCCTTGCAGCCCCACAGGCGGTTCTCGTTCTCGCACAGGAAGTCCAGCTCGGGCACCTCCCGCCTGACCGTCAGCTCCTCCGTGTCGCCGCCCTTGTTGATGGTGAAGGAGTTTTCATAGAATCGCAGATTGTCCCCATCAATCTCCCGGATGACAATGGTCTGGTTGTTGCTCTCGTGGGTCTTTGCCCCGGATATGGTCACCGCGTCCCCCACCTTGAAGATGGAATCCCAGCCGGCCCCGGAGGCGTAGATGGTGTTGGCCTCGGCCTCCTCCTCCGCGTAGGTGCCGTCCTGAATTTTCGCGCTCCCGCTCCAGCCCGCCTCCAGGCTTCCGAACTCCCCCGTCAGGCGGTTGTAATACGCCTTGTCGGGCAGGATGATGATGTAGGCCCCCAGGGCGGCAAACTGCTTGCGCCCGTCTGCAACGTCGCCCTTTTTCTCTCCCCCGGCGTAGAAGACCGTGCCGTCCACCCAGTACAGCCCGTCCTTTGCATACAGGCCGTTGGGTTTTGCCATGGTCTCCACCAGATACCGGGGCCGCCGTGCGGAGAGCAGCGGGGCGAGGTCGCTGGTCAGGTTCTTCATGTCCCAAAGCGTCCCGTCTCCGGCGGCCAGCCGGTGGTCATAGCCTCCGAAGCTGGTCTGCCCATACTTGCGGATTCCGTCGGCGTGTACCATATCCGGGAGCATGCTTAGTCCTCCTTTGCGTCCCCGCCGGGCTCTGTCTCGCCGGACTGCTGGGAAGCCATCAGCTCCAGGGCCCGGCGCAGCGCCATCCGGCAGGCCGCGACCACGTCCACCGCATCGCCCCGCACCGGCAGGGCCGCCAGCAGATTGTAAGCGTTCTTGATTTCGTTCCGCACGTCGTTCATACTCGTTCCTCCAATTCTCTCACCTTTTTCTTTAACTTCTGTATCTGGTCAATGCACAGGGAAATGAACTCCTCATAGCGCAAGGAATAGAAGTCCGTTCCCTCCTTGTCCGTCTCCTTCACGAACCCGGCAAACTCCTTGCCCGTCAGTCCGCAGGCGGCCAGCGCCTCCTCCACATCCTGAGAAATCAGTCCGGTGTGGGTGCGTCCGCTGGTCCCCTCGTTATACCTGTACGGCGTGGGCCTCAGCCGGTCAAACAGCGCGTCATAGGCGCTCATGTCGTAGGTGATGGAGTTCTTTTTATTCCGGTCAGAGGTGATAATAGAGGAGCTGGCCGCGTACACCGCCGACCACCGATGCCCGTTCGTCCCGCAGGCATAGCGGTTGTCAAGGTTCGGCTGCAAATCACACCGCCCAACCGTCACCTCACCGTCTGAAATCTGGACATAGCCCGCGCTTCCCCCATACAGGCCCAGGTAGATATCGCCATTCACTGCGTTGAGCTCAATCGCGTTGCTGGTGAGCAGTACCTTCTGCCCCGATGTAGAGGACGAGCCGTCCAGCGTAAAAGTACCGGCCTCATACCCTCTGCTGTCCAGCAGGCGGATTTCCCCGCCCTCCAAGGTGGAGGCAGATACAGTGCCAGTCATAATCCGGGTGCCGTCGATGTAGGTCGTCCCCCGGTATGTCCAGCCCCCAACCGTATCCGCCGCATCCGCCGCCACGGTCTGCGCGTCCTCCGCCATGGAGTACGCATCGTTGATATCGTTTTGAACACTGTCTGCCAGATCGCGGAAGGTAATCATCCCTGTCAGGTTCAGGTTTGTGGCGTCAATCTGCCCGCCGTCGATGGTCAGCGTGTCCCCGCTGGCGTTGGTGATGGTCACCCCATTGGGGGCGATGCGCAGGGTCTGGCTTAGTCCGGTCTCAAGGTCGCTAACCGACTGTGTAATGCCGCTGACTGTGACGGTGATTTGTGCCAGATCCCCTTCCGCGTTTTTGAGCCGCAGGTTAAATGCCTGAGACGTCTGCTGGAGAGACGAGACGTTCCCCTCCAGGTCGCTTATTTGGCTGGTCAGGCTGGTTGAGGTCTGCTGGAGAACCGAAATGTTTCCCTCTGCGTCTGCCATACGTGAAATCAACTGCTCCGCGGTCACCGTCAGGGAGGACAGGTTTCCCTCCACGTCCTTGAGCTGGATGTAAACCGGCTCCGTAATCAGGCCCGCAATCTCCTGAAAGGCGGTGTCGTTGAAGTTTTCCCGCCCAAGATTCGCCATTGAGTAGCGAAGCTGCTCCAGCAGCATGTAGAGGTAATCGCTCACCATGCGGAACTTCTCGTCCGTGCTCTGGTTCCCCCTCAAATCCGGGAACCCGGTGTCCACGTTCAGCAGATTACTCGGCATTTGAACCACCCTCCGTTCTATCCGGCGGCTCTGTGGGCAGTTGTTTCAGAGCCTCCACCAATTTTGCCGCCATGCCATTCCCACCCAACTCCTTGTAGGCATTGTACATGTCCAGCACGTTCTCCATCCCATAAATCGGGATATAACGTTGTTCGGAGTAGTGGTTGTACTCGGCAATGATTTCACGTCTTAGCAGAGACTGTACCCCATTCATAAGGGCATCGCTCTTCTGGTTGTCCGCTTTGATGCGTTTCCGTTCCCGCGCGGCAATCGCCTCGATGATAGCCACCAGGACGACCGCCGCGCCGGAAATCAGTGGGCCTACCCACTCCATGGGCATCAGCCCTCCTTAGTCATCTGCTTATAAACCTGATTGATACCAGTGGCCGCAAGTCCGCTCACAATGCCGACAGCGGCGGCGGTCAAATAGTCCGAAGCCGGGAACTCGGGCATGATAAACATGCCGAGGATGCCCAGCACCGCACCAAACGCACCGCAGATGATGGGAATCCACTTGTTGTCCAAGCCGGTGGCCTTGACCACCTGGCCGACCAGGAAGCAGATAACGGTGATGACCGCCACTCCGGTGATGCCCAAAGAAGAAATGTCCATAAATCAAACCCTCCTATGCTTCGATGGTGTGGATGTCGTACTCTTTGGCACAAAGACTCTCGATTTTACAGCCCCTCGCTTCATTCCAGCCGGGAGTGAAATAGGCTACATCAGCAGTAGCCAGTAGCTTCAGGCTTTCGCCCAAATACCACAGTGGCTTTGCTTCCGCCGGTGCGTTTTGGAAAAAGCTGTCGATAACTTCGACAGGCTCCCCAAGACTGTCTTTCGCCGCCTGAATAGCGTTGCTCCGCTCTGCCAGAATTTCATCGTCGGTTTTGCCCCGCATGGGCTGAGAAATAAACAACTTTTTCATATTCCAATCCTTTCTTAGTCCAAAAGTCCCAGTCGTGCCAGCACCACAGCCAGCTCCTGCCGGGTCATATTGTCGCGGGGCCGGGTGCCGTCCAGTACGCCCTTGTCTTTGGCCTTCTGCCACGCATCAGCGGCCCAAACGTCCGGGGTGTCCTCCGAGTTGTCCGCTCCCGGTTCGGCTTGCCATGCTACGCCCAGGAACTCACAGATGCCCTTTGCGGTGGCCTCGGCCAGCTTGTCCCGGTACTTGCTATCCTTGAGATACTCCGTG
>ENA-UPWK01000125-UPWK01000125.1-human-gut-metagenome-genome-assembly--contig:-NODE-125-length-85081-cov-6.038492_pt1 | contig 85081 bp, 68 predicted proteins | sample MGYA00250048_ERZ773373 | MGnify/ENA primary metagenome ERZ773373 (study PRJEB29103, sample SAMN06112059) | human gut metagenome | biome: human gut; feature: ankylosing spondylitis patient; material... | reverse complement strand
AAAAGAGCAATGGCAGAAGTTTCATCACTTCCTCCACCACCGGGGCGATCTCTGTGGTAGCTGCAAAGGTGTCCGCTCTGTAAAGTGCAGCGAAAAAGGTGTTGATGTATGCGGAAAGCAGACATGCCCCCATCCCGGCAAAGCAAAACAGAAAGAATTTTCTCTGCCGCTTTCCCATACACAGCGCGGCAATCAGCAGGGGCGAAGCCATGCAAAGAAATACATTTTCAATATATGTCATGCCTGCACCGCCTTTCTTGTGGCTGGCAGCAGCGCAAACAGGCTGCCTGTAAGCAGAAGATCAAACCAGCAATAGGGAGCGGAAATGGAATAGCCCGGCCACAGGCAGCCAGAGATCCAAAGGACATACTCCACCGCCACATAGCACAGTACCCCAATGTGGAAATACCGCATCTTACACGCTGTTCCCGTCTGTATCTGTGCATAAGCAAGACCCCGGATGGAATGATAAGAAACAACGATCATCATGCCACACCAGAGCAGATTGGAGAGAACATCCCCAAAGGTGCAGTAAAACACACAAAGCGGAATGCCAATCAAAGGGGCAATCAGGGCTTTTCCTGTCAAAAATCTTCTTTCCCCGGCAGAAGAAAGGGTGTATTGCAGAAGATAAAGGAAAATCACACTGGCTACCCAGCCGAACTCTGACACATAAAAGACCTGCGGCGTTTCAGAAAACAGAAGCAGATACAGCGTCCAGTAAAGAGAGCCAAGGGCAAAGCAGCCGTAAAAACAGGTCAGCAGGAAACAGGTCTGTTTTCGATCTTTCAGATACCAGATACCACTCAGACAAAAGCCCAGCAGGGTGACAGCGAATTGAAAAAGATTACTGATCAGCTCCATCCCCATTGTCCCCCTTTTGTTCCTCCGTCTGCTCCTCTTTGTTCAGCTGGCGGATGCGGAAGCACAGAATAGTCACGCAAACGCCGAGGATAAAAGCCAACAGTCCGATTACCATATATCCCAGTGCGGTGCCGCCGCCTAAAATTGTTGCTGCCGTTTCAAATCCGGAAGAAGTACCGGGCGCAATCTGTCCGGCAATACCTGGCATGACAAAGGAAACCCCAACGATCACTGCAAGGCATGCCGCTATGCAGAATGCGGAGACAATCTGTCTATGCCGCAGTCTCTGCCGTCGTTCTTTTTCCCCAATACGCCGTTTTACCTCAGCAATTCGTTCCTCATTTTTCAACATCTGTAATACCCTCCCGTTGCAATAATCCGCGTAAACGCTCTTTTCCCCGGTACACCATATTTGTAATCTGCTTCACGCTTTTTCCCATGACCTTAGCAGCCTGTTGGTAGCTCATACCCTCAAAATAGGTCAGATAAAGAGCTTCCCGATAATCTGAATTTAACTCGTCCATGCAGAGATGCAGGATCTGATTTCGTTCCTTTGTGCGGATGACCTCCTCCACCAGTGTCTGCGCCTCCGGTTCTCTGGTCAGGTCGTCAAGACTGAAGATAATCCGCCGTCTGCTTTTGTGGCGTAAAGCCATGTGCCGCGCCGCTTTATAGAGATAAGCCTTAAAACATCCATCCCGGATACGGGGCTTTTTCGTAAACAGCCAGGAAAAGGTTTCCATCATTAAGTCCTCCGCTTCGTGGACGTCATGCAGATAACCATCGATGTATAAGGTCAATGGGTCGCCGTATTTTTTTATCAATAGTTCAAGTCCTGTCTCGTCACCGCTCAGATATTGCCCATAAAGCTCTTCATCAGTAGCCATACCGTTCAATTCCTTTCCCCATATTACTCCTCTGTTGTCAGGTGTAATCTCCTGGCTTCTTTCCTTCGTTCTTTTAATAAGCATAGTATACTTTTGTTTACAAAATACGTCAATTGTTTATAGCAATTGTACAAAATAATGAGAGCCACGGTCTGCACTCTGATTTAGAATACAAGACGTGGCTCTCCTGATCATAACCAAGCTCTGATAATTCATCAGAATAGGCATCCATTTTATTCCTGTGTGATGCCGGTTACTTCATAGCCGGCTTCTTTGATTACTTCGCGGATCTTATCCTCGTCCAGTTTCTCCGGAGCATGGATCACTGTGGTTCCTTTTTCGTGGGAGGAAACTACATCTTCCACTCCAAATGCCTCTTTTACTGCCTTTGTCACATGTGCTTCACAATGTCCACACATCATTCCTGTTACGTTTACTGTGATTGTTGTCATTTCTTTGTTCTCCTTGTTTTCTTTTATATTTTCCTGATCTTTTGGATCATGAATTTCACTGTTGCAAAAGTCTGTATTCTCTGCTTTCAGACTTCTGTTTTCTGTTACATTTTTCATTTTTGTATTATCTGAAATATAATGGATTTCTTCCACATTCTGTTTTATTTTTCTGTCTCCGGAAGCATCATGTACCTTAAAGAAATTCAGTCTCAGTGCATTGGTTACCACACAGAAACTGGAAAGGCTCATGGCTGCTGCACCAAACATGGGGTTCAGTGTCCATCCGAAAATCGGAATCCATACACCGGCTGCCAGTGGAATACCAATCACATTGTAGAAAAATGCCCAGAAAAGATTCTCATGGATATTTCTCAGTGTCGCCCGGCTTAAACGTATGGCAGCAGGTACATCACTGAGCCGGCTCTTCATTAATACCACATCTGCGGCATCAATGGCAACATCTGTTCCGGCACCGATCGCAATTCCGATGTCTGCTCTGGTAAGTGCAGGGGCATCATTGATTCCGTCTCCCACCATGGCAACTTTTCCCTGTTCCTTCAGAGAACGGATCACATTCTCCTTGCCATCCGGAAGAACACCTGCAATTACATCGTCCACTCCGGCCTGTGCTCCGATTGCTTTTGCTGTGCGTTCATTATCACCGGTAAGCATTACTACCCGGATTCCCATGTTCTGCAGTTCTTTTATTGCCTGAGGGCTGTCTTCTTTTATAACATCTGCCACTGCGATCATACCGAGAAACTTTCCGCCTTTTGCAAAAAGAAGTGGTGTTTTTCCTTCTTCTGCCAGCTTTTGGGCTTCTGAAATCAATTCTGGTGATACAGATGTCTCATTGCTGATAAATTTCATATTTCCGCCTGTAAGCACGTCACTGTTTAATACTGCACGAAGGCCGTTTCCCGGAAGAGCCTGAAAATCAGAAACCTCCTGCAAGACAGTCTTTTTCTCCTCTGCTCGGGCAATAATAGCTTTTGCAAGAGGATGTTCGCTCTTCTTCTCAAGTGCATAGGCACAGCCTAAAAGTTCTTCCTCTGAGATTCCCTCTGCAGGGACCATATCTGTCACCTGCGGTTCACCCTTTGTGATAGTTCCTGTCTTATCTAGTGCAACGATCTGGATCTTACCTGCTTCCTCCAGAGATACTGCTGTTTTAAACAGGATTCCATTTTTGGCCCCCATTCCGTTTCCCACCATGATGGCAACCGGTGTGGCAAGTCCAAGGGCACAGGGACAACTGATGACCAGAACAGAAATACCTCTGGCAAGTGCATATCCAAACTCTTTTCCTGCCAGCAGCCAGACAATGGTGGTGACAATCGCAATACTGATAACTGCCGGAACAAAAACTCCGGAAACCCTGTCTGCGATTTTGGCAATAGGTGCTTTTGTTGCAGCCGCATCACTGACCATCTTAATAATCTGGGAAAGAGTAGTGTCCTCGCCTACCCGGGTGGCCTCACATCGGATAAACCCGGATTGGTTCACGGTTGCAGCAGAGACTACATCTCCCGGATTCTTGTCAACAGGAATACTCTCCCCTGTAAGTGCAGCCTCATTGACAGCACTGTTTCCCTCAAGGATCACTCCGTCCACCGGAATGTTCTCACCGGGACGTACCACAAAAACATCACCTTTTCGGACCTGTTCAATGGGCACCGTAACTTCCTGTCCGTCCCGGACAACAACTGCGGTCTTAGGTGCCAGCTTCATCAGACCCTTCAGCGCATCCGTTGTCTTTCCCTTAGATCGAGCTTCCAGCATTTTTCCAACTGTAATCAGGGTAAGGATCATGGCTGCAGATTCAAAATAGAACTCCATCATGTAATTCATAACTGCTGCCGAATCTCCGTCCACCTGTGCTCTTGTCATTGCAAAAAGTACATAAACACTCCACAAAAAGGATGCCATGGAGCCAAGTGCTACCAGGGTATCCATATTTGGTGCACGATGCCACAGACTCTTAAATCCGCTGATAAAGAATTTCTGGTTAATGACCATTACGATTCCGGCAAGAAGAAGCTGCACCAGTCCCATGGCAATATGATTATCATTAAACCATGCCGGAAGAGGCCAGTCCCACATCATATGTCCCATGGAAAAATACATCAGCACAAGCAGAAAGCCTACAGATGCGATCAGCCTTCGTTTCAGTGCCGGTGTTTCATGGTCTTCCAGTGCCTCCTCTGCCACAGAAGCAGATATCTGTTCTCCGGATGCCCCCTTTAAGGATGCTCCATAACCTGCATCCTGTACTGCCTTGATGATCGCACCTGCACCGGCAGTTCCCTCTACTCCCATGGAGTTGGTCAGCAGACTGACCGAACAGGATGTCACCCCCGGAACCCTGGATACGGCCTTCTCCACTCTGCTGCTGCAGGCTGCACAGCTCATTCCGGTTACATTGTATTGTTCCATTTCTATTCCTCCTACGACTTATTGTTCCTTACCTGATATCTACTGCTCTGTTTCTTTGCAGTTCCCGGATCTTTATTCTGCTGTACTCTGATGCTATAACCGTCTGAACACAGCTTTCACTTCATCAGTTTCTGCAAAGTAGCCACCAGTTCATCGATCGTCTCATCCTTGCCCCTGCGGATATCTCTTGCCACACAGTTGCGGATATGGCTGGCAAGCAGTTCTTTGTTAAATGCGTTCACTGCTGCGTTGACTGCTGCGGACTGGATCAGGATATCGTTACAGTACGCATCATTCTCCAGCATACCGATAATCCCTCGGATCTGTCCTTCCACACGTTTAAGACGATTGATCAGCTTCTTTCTCTCCTCCTCAGAACGCATTGTATGTTTTGTGCAACAGGGACAGACTTTTTTCTCCTGTGTATCTGCCATATGGGAAATCCTCCTTCTGATTTTTATGTACTCTCGGAATCTTTTTGTACTTGATTTTATGAGAAGATTTTTTGTCAGATGTGCCCGAATTTTTGAGGCGTACGTTGATAAAATTCGGGTGCATCTGGCGAAAAATCAGCCATAAAAGCAAGTGCAATAAAGACTCCGAGAGTACATTTTTATAAATAAGCTCTGTTTTATATAAATTTCTGAAACATAAAACGATTTCAAAATACCCTTATGGGGTATCTTTACAGTAGTCACTATATACCCTTATGGGGTATTTGTCAATACTGTTTTTTCATATCGGAAATAAGTGGTGTGTGAACAGTAACAAAGATTACCGTGAACAGAGTAAGCAGCAGTAACACAAAAAAGAGCTCTCACAGAAAATAACCGCCGGTAATATTCTGCCGGTAATTATTTTTTGCGAGAACTCAAAGACCTATACTCTATGCACTTTTCTTCTGACAAAATAAAAACAGGTGACCTGCATAATGATCGTCAGCATCCAGGATGCAGGATAGGAAATAAACAGAACAGCCAGTGATCTGTGATGCGGGAATATTCCAAATATCCATACGATCCTGGTTCCTACTGTTCCGATCACTGACAGGATCATTGGAACGCCGGAATGTCCCATTCCACGCAGGGCACCCGGAAACAGATCCATAATCCCGCAGAGAAAATAAGGTACGGTAGTGTAAGACAGGATTTCCAGTCCGCAGCGGATCACTTCCGGATCGGCAGTATAAATCTTAAGAATCTCAGAACCGAAGAAATATGCACCGCATCCAAGGGAAAAGGAGGTAACTACGGAAATAATAAGACAGTCGACCAGAACCTTATCCATACGTTTAAATTTATGCACACCATAGTTCTGACTGGTAAAGCTCATACATGCCTGTGTGACAGAGTTCACCGCCACATACAGAAAACCGAAAATATTATTGGCCGCCGTATACCCTGCCATGGCGGTCGATCCAAAGGAGTTAACCGAGGACTGAAGCAGAGCATTTGACAGATTAATGACTGTGCTCTGGATCCCGGCCGGAATCCCAACCTGGAAAATCTGTTTTAAGTAAACAGTATTGATCCTTAATTTTCCAAAATGAAGCTGGTAGCTGGTTTTCGATGTACGCAGACATCTGAGTACCAGAATGCAGGAAATTAACTGGGAGATCACAGTAGCAATGGCTACGCCCGCCACATCCATATGAAACATGATCACGAGGATCAGATTCAGTACTGCATTTACAACACCAGAAATAACCAGAAAGATCAGTGGACGTTTCGTATCTCCTACAGCCCGCAGAATCGCAGCTCCATAATTATAAAGCATAAAAAACGGCATACCCAGAAAATAGATTTTCATATACAGTGCAGACTGTCCAATCACATCATCCGGGGTACCCATCAGTTCCAGAGCCCATCTGGAAAAAATCAGTCCCACAAATGCCATGACGATACCGCTTACCAGTGCAAGAGTTACAGCCGTATGAACGGTATCTGACATTTCCCGGTCTTTTCCTGCCGCATAGAACCGGGCAGCAAGTACATTCGCACCAAGTGAGATACCAATAAACAGATTGGTAAACACATTGATCAGTGCTGTGGTTGAGCCTACAGCTGCAAGTGCCTGACTTCCGCTAAATCTTCCCACCACTATGATATCCACAGCATTAAACATCAGCTGCAGGATTCCGGACAGCATCAACGGCAGTGAAAAGGAAATCAGCTTGTCCATGATGGTTCCGTTACACATATCTATTTCGTATTTATTTTGTTTCACTTTTATCTTCCACCCTTTATATCCAAATTGATATGGGCTTCTGTAGAAGTCCTTTATATTACTGTTTGTAAACAGTTAGTATTTTTCAATGTTTTTATTCTGCAAGGCTTCCGAAGTAATAGAATCCCTTGCAGGTATCCAGTTTTACTTTTACATATTTACCGATCAGATCCTGGCATCCCGGGAAATGGACCAGAAGGTTATATTCTGTTCTTCCTGTAAAGATACCTTTTTCTCTGCTTTCTTCCTCTACAAGGATTTCCTGAACAGTTCCCTCGAAACGTGAAGAGGTTTTTCGTCCTTTCTCCTGAACCAGAGCCAGAAGACGGTCAAAACGGTCTTTTACTATATTCTCAGGTACCTGATTCTCCATTTTGGCAGCAGGTGTGCCGCTTCTTTTGGAATAAATAAAGGTAAATGCAGAATCAAAATCGCATTTTTCCACAACGTCCAGAGTATCCTGGAAATCCTCTTCCGTTTCTCCCGGAAAACCTACAATGATATCTGTAGTAAGGGAAATATCCGGTACGGCATTACGGATCTTGGCTACAAGCTCCAGATACTTTTCTTTGTCATAACGGCGGTTCATGATCTTTAAGATTCGGCTGCTTCCGGACTGCATGGGAAGGTGGAGGTGATGGCACACTTTTTTGCTCTCTGCCATTGTCCGGATCAGTTCATCAGACAGATCCTTCGGATGGGAAGTCATGAAACGGATTCTCTTTAATCCCTCAATTGCTTCCACCTGTTTCAGAAGCTGTGCAAAAGTAACCGGATGTTCCAGTGTCTTTCCATAGGAATTAACGTTCTGTCCCAGAAGCATAACTTCTGTCACACCGTCAGCTACCAGACCCTTGATCTCTTCTATGATCGCCTCCGGTTCGCGACTCTTCTCTCTTCCTCTTACATATGGTACAATACAGTAACTGCAGAAATTATTGCAGCCAAACATAATATTGACACCCGTTTTAAAGGAATATTTACGGTCAGAAGGCATACCCTCCACGATTTCATCAGATTCCTTCCAGACATCAATGATCTGTCCCTCCGTATTTAAACTTCTGTAGAAAAGCTCCGGAAACTTATGGAAGTTATGGGTACCGAAAACCAGATCAACAAAAGAATATTCTTTGTGGATCTTCTCAATTACTTCCGGCTCCTGCATCATGCAGCCAAACAATATAATCTTCAGTTCAGGATTCTTTTTCTTAATACTTTTCAGATGGCCAAGATGACCGTAAATCTTCAGGTTTGCATTCTCCCGGACTGTGCAGGTGTTATAGATGACAACATCTGCATCTTCTTCTCTGGATACTTCTGTATAGCCCATACGTTTCACGATACCGGCCACTGTATCCGTCTGCAGGGAATTCATCTGGCAGCCTGCATTCTGGATAAAGAAAGCTGGCGCCTTTTCATATTTTTCCTTCACAAGCTCTGTACATTTATTGATATATTCTAACTGTATTTTACTTTCCTGTGTATTATTATTCACTATTGATTCCTCATCTTTCTGTTTACAACATTTCGGGGCACTCTTTTTATCATACAGAATCTATGGCTTTATGTCAAACGCTAATCTCTGTTTTTACATGTTTTTATTACTTTTTATTTTCAGAGACTGTTTTTCTTTGACTGTGTGACGGATTTATGCGTTTGCCAATATGCCGCTGTTTAAAGAATAAAGATATTCAAGTGGAATCAGACGCAGTTCTTCCATATCGTCCTTGCGGTATTCCGGAATCTCAATTGCCAGAGAGGGCTGACGGATTACTTCCGCATAAAACTGTTCCGGAGATCCCATCTCAGGTTTTGCTCCGGCTTTTTTGACTCTCGCACCACCTGCAATCCCTTTTTCCAGACGATAGCCGGAACATTTCTGTAAATGCCTTGCCAGTCTGTAATTTTTCTGATTGTAGGCAAAGCCTTTCTCCTGTCTGCAGTAAACGATCTTCCCTCTGGAATAACTGAATGTAAGCAGGCCAAGGCTTGAATATTCCTGAAAAATGCTGATCAGGGCACGAGTCTCATTCTCACTGGCAGGCTCCTGATTCACTCTTTTCCGCTGATAATAATTAGTCGGAAAATTTCTGCGCAGATCAATTCCCCTGGCATTACATTCATACTCTTCCACAGGCCTGTCCTGCATTTTCAGCATCTGTCTGTGGATGGGATTATGTATGGCACCATATCCATATTCGCATATCTCATAGCTGTCAGGATTCAGCATGGGAATCATACAGATACGAACCTTATCCAGAAGTTTACGAACTTCATAACTTTCTCCGATGGTCCAGTTGCTTTCATAGGATCTGCAGTAATCTTTTGCAACGGATAAAAGATATTCCGGGAGATTTCTGTCTCCGCTTTCCACTCCGCTCAGACAGATAATGCAGGTATCACCCTTTCCAATCTCAAGCATGGGGATCATTCTGTCATCATGACTTCTTCCGATCACTCTGAACTGGACAAAATTTCCATATCTCTGTCCGAGTTCCCACAATGCGAAGTATATTTTTTCATAAGTTCCCATCTGTTCTGTTGACATACATTCTTTCCTCCTTTTTGGCAAATGTTCAGCAGCCTGGATCAGATTCCGGATTCTGACCTGTATGGACGGCTGAATGGCTGCCTTATTATTATATATATGAAAAGAGACAGGCCATAAGACCTGTCTCTTAAAAATAATTGGATTATATTTACATTTCTTTTTTACGTCTTCTTATCAGTACGTAACCACCTGCAAGAACAGAAGCTACAGCAAGAGCCAGCATAGTTCCGATCGGTGATTCATCACCTGTGGATACTGCTGATTTCGCTGTTCCGTTTGTTCCATCTGCATAGGTGGTAGGAGTTACATCTGTAGTTCCTCCATCTGTAGTTCCGTCGCCGGATCCTGTTCCGTCTCCGTTTGTTCCGTTTGCACCTGGTGTGGTAGTGGCCTGTGTCAGAGGAGCTGCCTTGAACTGATAGGGCAGAACTTCGGAAGCATCTGTTTCCTGCCAGTCATTTCCACTGTATACCTGTTTTGCATATTTAATGTAAATAGTATATGCTTTCTCGGCATCTGTATAAATACCGCTCTTGGCACCAATTTTCCAGGATGTGTTCCAGGTTGACGGGTTAGAAGACATACTCCATCCTACAGGTACCCATCTGACATCACCTTCTCCCGGATTATTGTTCTGTGTACCTGCACCGATTACTTTGAAGTCATAGAAAGTATTCGGATAGAACACAAGTGCTTTCTCAAATCCCTGTACAACACTCTCTTTTACATCGGGTACTACCGGAGTATGAGATGGTGTAGGTATAACAGGACGTTCTTTTGGATCAGGCTGGAACATTACAGAGCCATAATTACTCTTATCCTTATCACTGATCACACATACATAAATATCAACATCATAGTCAGGAAGATCAGTAACTTTTGCTGTTACATTTGTATCAGCCTCAATAGGAGCACCTACTCTGGAAGTATCGATTGTCGGTGCTTTCTCACCACGTTTTACCCAGTCTATATAATAGGTACCTTTTACATTTGACTGGAACTTAATTTTAACAGTACCACTTCCTGACCATTTGCATTCTTTTCCTGTTACTTTCAGTTTTTCTTCTGCAGGAGTTGGGGTAGGGGACGGTTCTGTTGTACTGACTAAAGTTCCGTCTTCTCCGATTTTAAGGCTGGAATCTCCCTCATATGTAATCTGAGAAAGAACATCTGTCAGTTTCACATCAGTAACAGCGTCATCCAGCTTTACTACTGTTCTTCCGGCGCTAGCCTCCTGAACAGCAACACCAATGGCAGAGCCTGTAACAGCACCGCTTACATTGATCACACCGTCTTTGGCAAGCACAAGGTTACTTGTAGCTTCAAAAGAATTTGTAACGGTATTTCCTGTAACACTTAAGGTTCCCTGAATATTTACAGTTCCTTCACTGTAAATTGCACCGCCTGCTGCAGCGGAGTTTGCTGTAATTGTACCATTCTGAAGATATACATTTGCACCGGCTGCATTATTAATCGCACCACCATTTCCTGTCGTGCTGTTTGCTGTGATCGTACCTCCTAAAAGATATGCATTCGCACTGTTGTTGATTGCACTGCCATCTCCTGTTGTAGTATTACCTGTCAGAGTTGCTCCATCAGACAAAGCATAGTTACCACTTATCACTTCAACAATAGAACCAGTAACCCCTTCACCAGTTCCATCAACAATTAAAGTACTGTCAACAGCGCCTGTTGCCGCATCTTCTGCCGAACCTGCCATCTGAAGATTACCACCATTTACAGTAAACATGCTTCCGATAAATCCTGCCGCACGTTTAATAGTCGCATCTTCTGCTGCAACCAGCATAATATTTTTATTAGAAGGAACATCAACCGTAGCACTGATTTCAATATCACCTTTTACTTTGACGTACTTTGTCTCATCGGTCATATCTGCACTTTCAGGTACTGCCTCAAATGCTTCAGCAAGTGTTGAATAAGAATTTCCATCAACTACAATAGCAGATCCTGCCTCAGCAGCCTGCTCATCAGTTTCTTCAGCAGCCGGTGCCTCTGTAGGATCAGCTGTTGTTTCGGCAGGAGTTTCAGCCGGATCTTCCGGTGTTTCGGCTGGTTCCTCAGGAGTTTCAGCCGGATCTTCAGAAGGTTCTTCTGTATCTGCAGAGTCAAGTTCACCTTCCAGTTCGCCTTCGGCTGATGTCTCAGCAGCAGTATCTGCTGCAAATGTGGCTGTCGGTGCCATTCCTACAGACAGGGCACCTGCCATTAATAATGCAAAAAGTTGTTTTTTTCTCATTGTATGTCCTCCCATAGATGAGTTTTAGTTAAAATCACTACTGACACCATCCGATTTCTTATTCCCCACGAAGCAGTCAGTAATCCCAAATCTGAATTGAAGTATAGCACATCCCTCAGAAAAAATCAATGTGCCGTCTATGGGCGTACCTGTCCGTTTCCATAGATGATATATTTCGTTGTGGTCAGAGCCAGAAGTCCCATAGGTCCCCTCGCATGAAGCTTCTGTGTGCTGATACCGATCTCTGCCCCGAAACCGAATTCAAATCCATCTGTAAAACGTGTGGAGGCATTGACATAAACTGCCGCAGCATCCACTTCATCCAGAAACTTCTGTGCATGTTCATAATTATTGGTAATAATTGCCTCTGAATGTTTCGTATTATATTTATTGATGTGAGCGATCGCCTCTTCCACAGAAGAAACCACTTTAATAGAAAGAATATAATCCAGATATTCTTTGCCCCAGTCTTCTTCTGTTGCGTGTACAGCTCCCGGGATCAACGCATAAGCCGCTTCATCTGCGCGGATCTCCACATGTTTCTCCTGCAGACGCTTTGCAAGGACTGGAAGCAGGGCATCCTTTACATCTTTATGTACAAGAACAGATTCGCAGGCATTGCAGACGCCTACTCTCTGAGTCTTGGCATTCATGATAATGTCTGCTGCCATCTCAAGGTCTGCGGTTTCATCCACATAAATATGGCAGTTTCCAGTACCGGTCTCAATCACAGGGATGGTGCTCTGCTCCACTACGGCTTTGATCAGGCCTCTGCCGCCTCGCGGGATGAGTACATCCACATACTGGTTCATCTTCATGAATTCTGCTGCTGTCTCTCTGGATGTATCAGAAATCAGCTGGATCGCATCCTCTGTCACGCCCTGTTCATTCAGAGTTTCCCTGATACAGTTTACAATGGCCTCGTTGGAATGGATTGCATCACTTCCACCCTTCAGGATTACTACATTACCGGTCTTAAAGCAGAGTGCAAATGCATCCGCAGTTACATTCGGTCTTGCTTCATAGATAATTCCAATCACGCCAAGAGGTACTCTCTTCTGCCCGATCAGCAGTCCGTTTGGGCGTTTTTTCATCCCGGTTACTTCCCCGACAGGATCATCCAGGGCTGCTACCTGGCGCAGACCCTCTGCCATTCCTTCAATCCTGCTCTCTGTGAGAAGAAGCCTGTCGATCAGCCCCTCAGGCATATGATTCCTTTTTCCGGTTTCCACATCCAGTCTGTTGGCACTGATCAGAGTCTGTGCATCCTTTACCAGTTTGTCTGCTACTGCAAGAAGTACTTCATTCTTTTTGTTTGTAGAAAGATTTCTCATTTCTGTTTCAGCTGCCTTCGCATTCATGCCAAGGCGGTTCAGCATTTCATTCATGTTCAGGTCCCCTTTCAGTCAGTAAGATAGCGTATCTCCTCTTCTGTTACTATGATCTGCGGACAGATATCAGTAGGTTCTGTGGGAACCTCCGGCAACATCTGAAAAGAAAATGCAATGGCAACTCTTTCAAGCTGCGGATGTTTCTCAAGATAACGGTCATAGAAGCCACCGCCGTATCCGACTCTGTGGTTTGCTCTGTCAAAAGCCACTCCCGGCATGATCATAAGAGCCTTTGACCAGTTGACGATCTCCCCCGATACAGGCTCAGGAATCCCAAAATATCCGGGTTCCAGCCGGGCCAAGTCTGTCAGCTTATAAAATACCATATCCTTTCCCACAACCTTGGGAACTGCAACCTCCTTGCCGGCCTTCCATGCTTCTTTTATAAGATACTCTGTGACAACTTCATGGTTGTAATCTGCATATACCAGAATGCGGTCCGCATTCTTAAATGCAGGAAGTGCGGTCACTTTGTCAGTGATCGTGAGGCTCATTGCCTCTATCTGTTCATCTGTGCGCAGCTTTCTTTCTGCGAAAATCTTCTTTCTAATGTCTTTTTTTGATTCCATATTTTTCACCCAGATTAATGATTGTTCCGTCTTCCTGCTGAACAACCACATTGTCCAGCTGAGCGCGAAGGTTCATACGGACAGATGCAATATATTCCTTGCGCAGCAGTTCTCTTTCTTTTTTCTCTTCTTCAGTAAGCCCCACACTTTTGGCTTTATGTGCAAGTGCATTAATGCGGTCGATTTTCTCAACTTCCATAGTTCTTCCTCCTGTTTTATGTCTGCGGCAGTCTGTCTGTAAACACTGCCATTTACTCTGTGAATGTCATTTGGCATCGGTAAATTTCCGGTATTATAACAGTCTGTCAATGATATCGATCAGATAAACTTCTTCTTTGGACTGGCTTACAAACAGCGTACCGTACCTGCGTCCCTCTGTAATCTTATGGATAATATGGAAATCGGCTCCGTTTGCGATCACCATATCTACGCCTGCTGCAGAAGCGATCTGTGCTGCTGTCAGCTTAGTAGCCATTCCGCCGGTTCCTACCTTACTTCCGGAAGTACCTTTTCCCATGTTAAGCAGATTATCATCCAGATTTTCTACCACATCAATGAATTTTGCATCAGGATTAGTATTGGGATCATCTGTAAAAAGACCATCAATATCTGATAACAGGATCAACAGATCTGCCCGTACAAGTGCGGCAACCATTGCAGACAATGTATCATTATCTCCGAATTTCTCCAGATTCTGAAGCTCATAGGTGGAAATGGAGTCATTCTCGTTTACAATGGGAATCACTCCCAGACTGAGCAGTTCATTGAAAGTATTCTGAGCATTCTTTCGGTTAACATTATTAACCATAGTATTTTTGGTCATAAGGATCTGAGCGGAAAGCTGATTATATTCAGAAAAAAGTTTCTGATAAATCATCATCAGTCTGGCCTGTCCTACTGCTGCACATGCCTGTTTTCCTTTCAGTTCTGTGGGTTTCTCATGCATTCCAAGAGCTGCCACACCTGTTGCTATAGCTCCTGAAGAAACCAGTATGACATCTTTTCCCTGATTGCGAAGGTCACTGAGCTCTCTTGCCAGCACTTCCAGTTTGCGAAGGTTCAGTCTTCCTGTCTCCGAATGAGTCAGGGAAGAAGAACCGATCTTAATTACAATACGTTTTTTATCTTTAAGTCGTTCCCGGTAATTCATCTTTTTGTTACTCCATATAAATATATTTTTTGTAACTGTTCAGTGTCTTTACAGTTACGAGACAAAATCCATCAGAAATTGCCTGCAATAACAGAATTTGAAGATCAGCGTGTAATCCCAAGCTCCTCCAGGGCTTTCGCCTGTTTTGCCTCCATGACTGCCGCTTCCCCGGGAGTCATATGGTCATATCCCAGCAGATGCAGCATACTGTGTGCAACCAGAAAACAGAATTCTCTTGTCACACTGTGTCCGTATTCCTCTGCCTGCGCAAATACCTTGTCAACTGAGATCATGATATCTCCAAGAAGAAGTTCGTCTGTATCCAGATCAAAGTAAGATTCATCTTCCTCCACAATATCATATCCTGCCGGTGTCTCAAAAGGAATCATAGGGAAGGATAAAACATCCGTAGGTCTTGCGATATCGCGAAACTCAGTATTAACTCTCTCAATCTCTTCGTTATCTGTAAGTACAAGATTCACCTGTGCATCATAGGGACATTTTTCCATTTCAAGAACCTTGTCAGCTACCTTTACTGCCAGTGTCTCATAGTCGATCCCCAGTTCACGCTCTGTCTCATAATCAATCTGCATGTTCATCGTTCATTTACCCCGTTTCTGCGTCTTGCCGGTCTTTCAGGTTTTTGTTTCTTCTCATAGGCATCATAAGCCTGTACGATCTGCTGTACCAGAGGATGACGGACAACATCCTTGCTGGTAAGCTGGCAGAAGCCAATGTCATCTATTTTTTTCAGTACTTTCATTGCCACGTCAAGTCCGGATGTGGTATCTCTTGGAAGATCTTTCTGTGAGGCATCTCCGGTGATGATAACCTTGGAACCAAATCCGATACGTGTCAGGAACATCTTCATCTGTGCCGGAGTAGTATTCTGTGCTTCATCGAGAATGATAAATGCATTATCCAGTGTACGTCCACGCATATATGCAAGCGGTGCAACCTCGATCAGGCCGCGCTCCATATTTTTCGCAAAGCTGTCTGCTCCCATGATCTGGTACAGTGCATCATAGAGTGGTCTCAGATAAGGATCTACCTTGCTCTGCAAATCTCCCGGAAGAAATCCCAGCTTCTCACCGGCCTCAATAGCAGGACGTGTCAGGATGATCCTGCTGACCTCCTCATTTCGGAAGGCTGTGACAGCCATTGCCATCGCCAGATAGGTCTTGCCGGTACCGGCAGGACCTACACCGAACACGATCATTTTTTTGCGTATCTGTTCTACATAATCTTTCTGCCCCAGTGTTTTGGGCTTGATAGGTCTGCCCTGTATGGTGTTACAGATAAAATCTTTGTCTATTTCTGTGAGAACTTCGTTTCTCTGCTCCATTGCCAGAGAAAGAGCATAATTGACATTCTGTTTCGTGATCGTGTTGCCTCTTTTTGCAAGTACTGTCAGTTCTTCTACCAGTTTCTTCGCAGAAGCCGCATTCTGTTCATTGCCAAGTATCTTAAGGATTCCGTCTCTGGAGATCACTGTCACATTCAGTGTTCTCTCAATCAACTTAAGATGCTCATCAAACTGGCCAAATACATTTGCTTCCAGTTCTGCGGGGACTTCTGTGTGTAATTCAATAATATTGCCAGCCATCCTGTGATGTCCTTTCCTGTTGATAAGTTAATAATGGATTATTGCCTCGTTTATGGACGATAATCAAAGTCCGGTTAAAACCAGATGCATCCATTGTAACACCTCCCTGCAACTTTTTAAATACAAATTTTTATGGAATTTTATGTTATCCGGCTTTTTTCGCCTGTCTGTTCGATGATAAGCAGGGTTCCTCCGGTAATGCACAGAGATTCTGTCAGCCTGGTAGTAATATGATTTTCACTGATCTTAATGCCATTTTGAAGCAGCTTCTTTTCATATTGATGAAATCTTCGCACAGCTTCCTTCTCGGCTTCTTTCCTGGTATAGGTTTCTTCTTTTATTGTATAATCAGTAGTTTCGGTCCATCCGATCCATACAGGAAGTATAAAATTTTCTGTGATACGCAGAGGAATTTCCTCTGTGATACGTTTCTGACCTGTATGTAATGTCGGATACAATCCCAGATACCAGTGCCCAAACCGGAAGTACATTTCTTTTTTCTTTTTGCCGGCAGGGATTTCTGTACGGTATTTTAATGGAAATTCCTGATAATAGGAAATTTGTCTGGAAATAAAAATATCCGCATCTGCATGAACGTATTCCTTTCGCAGGACTTCCTGACTGTCATTCATGATATGAAGTTCCCCGGATACCAGAAGTTCCCCTTTTTTGCAGGAATCCCCGGGCTTTTTTACCGGTATGCCCCTTCGGACGATCATATCTGTGATCACTCCGTCCTTGTCTGCGAGCAGATTACAGGGTGAGGTATTACTGTTGGTTTTTTGGGGGATAATCCCTTCCTGGATATTAAGAATCAGACGGGTTCCTTCTATTCTGGCAGATACCCAGGTAATCTCCGGAAAATTTTTCCGTACAGCTGCTGCAACTTCTGAACAGTTGATCTTTTTTTTGGACATCCCATGGTTTATATCCTGCTTATCCAGAAAATCGAGGATTTCTCCGGTACTGTTTCTGACATTTCCTTCAATATGGATATTCCAGATTCTCCCTGTCAAAAAAAATATCAGGATACCTCCCAGAATCATGCCTGTAAAAAAAGCCTTTCTTTTTTTATTCCTTAAAAAAAAGAAGGGCATTCCCCGTCTCTGTATGATCTGAATATGTACACCTGTTTTATTCCGGAGAGGTCTCAGGCGAAAGAAATCAGCGGCCTGCATTTGTGCCATAAGCTGGCCGTCCTCTCTGTACCGGATCTTTTCCATATAAACTTTTCTGCTTTTGCAGAGATTCAGAAAGCGTTCCAGATTTTCTCCTCTTACAAGGATAATCACATAACCATATATTAATTTCAAAAATTTCAACATTCGCTGTCACCCGCTTTTATATCATAAATACTTCCCGTCACTTTCATTGCACTGGAATTGTACCAGCGGATTTCAAGATTTTTCCCGGATATGGTCACTTTTCCGCAAAAAGACTGTATCACAATTTCAGAAGGTGTATATTTAAAAACAGATTTATAATTTTCGATAACAGCTTCCGTCTGACCGGTCAGTGTGACGATCGTTTCATTATATGCCAGATCAGGCGGAAGTTCTAATGCCAGCACCATCCGGTTTTTCCATTGTCCTGCTTTTTTCATAAAAAAAGTTCCCCCGGCTTTTACTATCAGTCTATGCCGGAAGAACTTTCTTTAAAACACGTTTCAGCAGCAATCATCGAAACAAAACCATAGAAAACCACAGAATTGTATTTCCACCCAGATTATATTCCATAGATTCACGCTCTACAATCTCATTTACTACTACACCATGACTTTCCAGACATGGATGCATCCGATCAGGATATCTGCATGGCTTTCCCTCTTTATAGGCACATTTTTCACAGATATCACAGGATTCTGTAGACAGGATATAAGTTTCATACCCTTCTTTATTCAGATATTTTCCCACCTCTGTAGTCAGGTCCTCGTGTGCCCGTCTTGTAGAAAGCATTTCTTCCATGTTCATGATATCCGAAACTTCTGCTACACTGGAAAAGAAAACAGCCTGAGGATAACTTTTTATTTTTTTTTCACATTCCTGCAGGGTTCCTACTGCGGGGGGACAGGCCCAGGTAGAATCATAACGTTCGCATTCTTCTTGGCAGATCGTGCGCACGCGTTCCTGAATTGTAATATCTTTTGTGTCCAGTATGCGGTATTCAAAAATCGGGTACTGTGAAATAAATTCTTCAAATTTTTCTGTGTTCATAGTTTTCTTCTTTCTTTTGGACTTGTTGGTACATTCGTTCATTTATGGTAGGGTTCGTGATTCATAATGCGGTAGCTTCTGTATATCTGTTCCAAAAGGATCATCTGCATCAGCTGATGCGGAAAAGTCATTCTGGAAAAGCTGAGCTTATAATCTGCACGTTTCAGAACACTCTCACTCAGTCCTAAGGAACCTCCGATCACAAATGCAATGGAACTGATACCGGAAACTCCCAGTTTCTCAATTTTTTGAGAGAGTTCTACAGAATCCGGCGTTTTTCCGTCAATTGCCAGTGCGATAACATAATCCTGTTCGCGTATATGTTTCATCAGACGTTCGCCTTCTGTATTTTTAATCTGTGTGTTCAGTGCTTCTGACGCTTTATCCGGTGTTTTTTCATCTGCTACCTGACAGAAAGTCAGCCTGCAGTATCTGCTCAGCCGTTTGGCATATTCTGCGATTCCGTCACACAGATATTTTTCTTTGATCTTTCCAACTGTAACAATACGGATTTCCATGATCTTCTTCCTTCTATTTTAATAAAATCAGCGATAAAATCACAGTATTTTTAGTACTGCAGATAATATTCCATAGCAGTCATTTTACTGGTCTTGCCATTTGCTGCAACAAGAATAACATTCAGCCTATGGTAACCCACAGGCATGGAGATTGGCTGTTCATAAACAGTACTGTTAAGATCCGGTTCAGAATCAAATGCATAATATGCCTTACATCCATCCGGAACAGTGATCTTAATCTCTGTTTTTTTATTGTAATCCCCTGATTTAGGTGTTACCTTAGGGGCTTTCGGTGCATTTAAAACAATCACATACTTTCTGCTGATCACATCACTTTCGATGTTTTTATCATTTACACCAAAGGCTTTTAATTCAGTTGTGCCTTCCCTCAGAATAATAGGTTCTGTATATACTTTACTCTTTCTGGTAGGTGTGCTTCCATCTAATGTGTAATAAATCTTTTGGCAGTTACCTTCCAGTTTCAGAGTCTGCGTTGTAGTATAGGTTCCGGGGGCAGGATTTGATACAGGTGTTTCGCAGATATATTCTGCGCAGGCATTCTGCACCTCTCTGTCAGCAGATTTCAGGATCAGTCTGACTTCGTTGGTCTTTCCCTCCTGTGTAAGAAGCTTCACATACTCTTTATATATTCCTGTTCCCGCAGTTTTGTTCTGGATAAACGGGCGCAAAACAAGAAGTGCAGATCGTTTATCGCCTGATTTCTCCATACTTTTGGCCAGAAGAAGATTGGCGGCTTCATTTTTGGGATTTTTATCCAGAGCATATTCTGCAATCCGCTGTGCTTCTTCATAGTTTTGCTGTGCATATTGTTTTTTTGCCCTGGAATATAAGGCAGAAAAAGTATTTAACTGCCGATAACAAAAGAACCCCAGCAGTGTCGCCGCACACAGAAGCAGACATAGAAGCTGTTTTCTGCTGAATTTCAGCTTTCTTCTTTTTGGATGTTTGAAATATTTTATAATTTCTGTTTTCTGTTTTTTTTCGGATGGGCGGTTCTGCTGCTCCTTTTTCATCAGAGTTTCCACTGTGCTGAATTCTCTTACCCAGGGTATCTCCGCAAGGCAGTAGGGGCAGTACAGAGAGCCTTTTTCCACCTCTTTATGACATTTAGGACATTTCATAGACAGTCCTCACTTACTGATTTTCCAGATAATTCTGAAACTCCTCCATAGACATAAGAACTTTTCTCGGTTTTGTTCCCTCTTCCGGTCCCACCACACCTGCGTCGCAGAGCTGATCCATGATTCTTGCCGCTCTGTTGAAACCAATCTTAAACATTCTCTGCAGCATACCAATAGAAGCTTTCTCTTTCTCTATGATAAACTTACCTGCTTCTTCAAAATGGATGTCCCTTTCATCTCCGGACATACCTGTTGTTACAGGAGAATTTACCTGCTGCTCGATCTGTTGGTTATACTGGACACCCGGATTTTTATCTGCAAGAAATTCAACCACAGCACTTACCTCATCATCAGATACAAATGCACCCTGAAGTCTTGCGGGCTTCTGATATCCCTGAGGATAAAAGAGCATATCACCTTTTCCAAGAAGCTTCTCGGCTCCGTTCATATCCAGAATTGTCCTGGAATCCACACCGGAAGATACAGAGAAAGCAATTCTGGAAGGCATATTCGCCTTGATCAGACCGGTGATAACATTTACAGACGGCCTCTGTGTGGCAATGATCAGATGGATACCTGCCGCACGTGCAAGCTGGGCCAGGCGACAGATAGCATCCTCCACCTCTCCGGGCGCAACCATCATAAGGTCTGCAAGCTCATCCACGATGATCACGATCTGCGGCATTTTCACAGGTTCTTCTTCAGCTCCTGCCGCCTTGATCTGCTCTGCTTTTCTATTATATTCATCCAGATTACGGACACCGTACTCCGCAAATGTATTGTAACGGTTTGTCATCTCCTGTACTGCCCAGTTTAATGCGCCTGCTGCTTTCTTCGGATCTGTCACAACCGGAATAAACAAATGTGGAATTCCGTTATACACACTGAGCTCTACTACTTTAGGATCGATCATGATAAGCTTTACTTCATCCGGCTTTGCCTTGTACAGGATACTGATGATAAGTGTATTGATACATACTGATTTACCTGAACCGGTTGCACCTGCGATGAGAAGATGTGGCATTTTGGCAATATCCGCAACTACAGTCTTACCTGCAATATCCTTTCCTACTGCAAAAGAAAGTTTGGATTTTGCCTTCTGAAATTCTTCTGACTGGAGCAGATCTCTGAGCATAACCGTACTGTTCTCTTTATTGGGAACTTCAATGCCCACTGCTGCTTTGCCGGGGATCGGTGCTTCAATACGGATATCAGGAGTGGCAAGATTCAGTTTGATGTCATCTGCAAGACCTACAATTTTGCTGACCTTCACCCCCATCTCGGGCTGAAGTTCATAACGGGTAACTGTTGGTCCGCAGCTCACATTAGTGACAGTCACGTTCACGCCGAAATTGTGAAGTACTTCCTGGAGTTTTTTTGCAGTCTTACGCAGATAGGCATCAGAATCCCCCTGAGCTTTGCTGCTTCCTTTCTTCAGCAGATTTAAGGCTGGAAATTTATATTCTTTTTTTACGGCTGCTTCCTGTCGGGTGATCTCATGCTGAATGTTTACAATTCCGCTCTGTATCTCTTTTTCAGAAGATTTGGGGTTTTTCGAAGGCGGCCGCACTGCCTTCTCATCCTGAAAAGGGGGCAGATCTTCCTCCGGTTCTGAAACCACAGATTTCTTCCGGTCAGTGACAGCATCTTCAAATGGAAGGTCTTCCTGCTGTTGTGATTCATTATCTGCCTCGTATGTATCCGGGGATGTATCCGCTCTGTGAATCTCAAAATTCATCGGAGCATCGATGTATGGTTTATTATCCGCATCATCAGAGGATTTAATCCCTGTGTTCTCGGTATCCTCCGCAGCTTCGGCTGTTTCTGCTGCTGCTTTATCTGTATCTGCTGCTTTTTTCAGAAGTTTCCCCTTTTTCTTTGGCTTCTGTTCAGAATAGCCTGTCAGCTTGGTTCCTTCCAGAAAGCCGCCTTTTTTCATTTTTTTTGCTTCCGAAGGATCCATGAGAAAGTCATCATCTGAAAATTCATCATCGCCAATTTCTTCCTCCAGTCTGCGGACTCTTTCTTCACGCCGCTGTTCTCTTATAAGCTGACGTTCTCTGGCACGTTCTTCTCTATATCGCTCACGTTCAGGCTGCCCCTGCATATAGCGCATATGTCTGTCTTTTACAAAATCACACACCTTTATAACCAGCCGCGTTACAAAATCGAGCAGAGAGCGCTGTGTGATAATGATCATACATACAACAAATGCCAGTATAATGATCACATATCCGCCGATAGTTCCAAAAGCAGATGTGACAGAAATACAGATCGCTCCTCCGATCAGACCACCGCCTGTTTTATAATCTGCGCTTAAAGCATAATAATCCAGCAAAGTTGTACTCTGCATATATCCGTCTGTGAGAAGCTGCGCTGCCCCACACAGAAACAGAAACATCACAAACGCCGCTGCAAGTTTCTTATATGCCAGCCGGTTTGTTTTATTGATCAGAATAAATGCTGATTCAAGGAAAAATACGATTGGAAACAGATATGCCATCAGTCCCATCAGACCGAAACAGAAATTGCTGATCGCATCTCCCACAAAACCACCTGCTCCAAAATTGCTTGCCATCAGGATTACACATGCGGCCAAAATCACAAATAATATGATTTCTGTCTGAAATCTGCCGACTTCCTGTTCCATTGCTGTCTTCTTTTTTGTATTTCTTCCCGAATGCCCGGTATTCTTACTCTTTGATGCTGCCATTCTAAGGCTCCCCTCCTTGATTTTCTCGTAAATATCTTCCCTTTACAGGGCAAAATTTAATGCCAGTGTAATAATACCGACTATAAATGAATAATATGCAAAATAGCGTAATTTTACATTCTGAGTCATGGCTATTGTATTTCGGATAACAAGACATCCCGCAAAACCGGCGATGATCATTGCAAATACATAGGTAAACCCAAGTCCTGCCGTCATTTCAGAAGCACCAAAATTTCCGATTTCCGTAAAAAAAGCACCTATGATAGCAGGCAGACTCATAAAAACAGAAAAACGAACCGCAAATTTGCGGTTATATCCGCATAACAGTGCAGCACATAACGTAAATCCCATTCTGGAAATCCCCGGAAAGACAGCAAGCCCCTGACAAATTCCAATCCACATGGCGCTGTCATAAGAAGCCTCTCTCGGTCCCTTTTTTCCACCGGATTTATTCAGATCTGTTACCAGAAGAAATACGCCTGTAAGTAAAAATCCGATTCCCGGAACAATCTGAGAGTCCGCGGCCAGAAGAGCCAGCCGTTTTCCTGTAAGTCCCAGAAGTGCTGTTGGAATCATGGAAATCACAAGAAGTGCACCTGTTTTCCGATATGTTCCGGTGACTATTCTGGCATAGCCCAAACTTTCCCCTGTCTTCTTGTTATGGATATATAGATTCAGATTACCGATCATATCCATAAACATCCCCAGAAGTCCCAGTCCGATTTTTTTTAAATCTTTGCGGAACAAAAATATAATTGCTGCCGCACTTCCAAGATGGAGCATCGTTTCTGACAGCAATCCGGTTTCGTGGCCGATTCCCATATATTGTTCCAATATGCATAAATGCCCCAGGCTGCTGACAGGAAGAAATTCCGTCACAGCCTGAATGACAGCCAAAAATATCAAATATACAACGATCATAGAACTGATTCCTTTTTGTTTCTCCAAAATTATGGTTTATTATAGCACACTCAGAAAGGCTTTACAATAAAAAGCCCCCTGACTGTCATGTTCACAACGTAGCCAAAAGTTACTGTTCACTCCGTTCCCAGCAACACGCTTCGCGATGCACAGAATTTATGCTAATCGCATAAATTCGCGCAGTATGTCTCGGGTTTTCTGTGACCTTCGCTCACAAAAAACACCTCGCGGGATATTACCAGTGAACAGTAACAGCCAAAATTCATTCATTTTCCTGCTGTTTTTTTTCTTTTTCATGTGCCAGCAGTTCCTGTACCGATTTATGTGCAATCCGGAATTCTTTTTCAAAATAAGCATTGATCTCTGCACCGTATAACAGAAGATTCATACAGATATACAACCATACCATGACCATGATGATCGTCGCAAGGTTTCCGTACATATTACTGAACCCCGGAAAAATCTCAAAATAAAAAGAGAATCCGTATGAAAATATCGACCATGCAACTGCTATGATCAAGGCTCCGGGAATCTGGCTTTTGAATGTGGCTTTTCTGTTCGGAAGAACCTTATACAACATAAGAAAAACCAGAAACAACACACCAAATACCAACAGTGCTCTTGCCCCCAGTATTTTTCCCAGGACTCTTCCAAGAAAAGGAATATATTTTGATACAACTTTCTGTATTTCGTTTCCGAGTACAAGCATAAGCAGAGACACGATCACCGCAATCACCAGTGATAAAGTATAGAATACTGCATAAATTCTGGTTAACAGCCAGTTACGGGTTTCTTTTACGTGATAAATGGTATTTAATCCATTGATGATAGACTGCATTCCTTTTCCGGCAGACCACAGTGCCACAATTGCTGACAAAGGGACAATTGCAGTACTTCTTTTGTATACATCTACCACGATCCCCAGAACAAAACTCTGCAGATTCTCCGGAATAAAAGCAACGATCGCATCCCTGACTACATTATAGGTCAGAGGTGTATACCGTACCAGTGTAGTCAGAAACAGAATACAGGGAATAAAAGACATGATCAGAAAATACGCTGCCTGTGTCGCATAAGCTCCTACGTGATCTCCGGATACACGTTCCATAAACCCGAATAAAAGCCCTGTAACAGACCGGGTTTTATTTTTCTTTTTCATATATGTCTCCATTCTGTTATTTTACAGCAGTCATTTCAGATAATGCATTTATGGTGATTGCTGTAATTATAAAGATAACTGTTTCGAATATCTCTGTTTACTATCATACCATGAAACTGCCGTTATGACAAACATGAATTATGGATAATAAAATCCGGTTCTTTTCATGCTGGAACGCTGTAGATATGAAAAAAACCGGATCAATATGTAATTAGTTTTATGGTCAGATTTTTACTTTCTGATGTAGAAATGATAAGCAGTCACAGAATCATACTGTTCACCTGCATTAAGAATCGGGGAGTGGAAATCTTCAACATTGACCGCATTCGGTTCAACCTGCGTTTCCAGACAGAAAGCATCCCGCTTATTGTAAGTATGACCATTTTTACCATGTTCATTTTCGACAAAATTTGCTGCGTAAAACTGTACACATGGACAGTCGGAAGTGACATCCATGGCAATTCCAGTTTTATCACTGTATGCGGTTGCGATCAGTCTTCTGTTTCCTTTTGCATAGTTGTCTGTCACATAATTGTGGTCATATCCGCCTGTGAATTTCAACTGGTCAAATTCTGCTTCAATATCCTGCCCGATCTGTTTGGCAGTTCTGAAATCCATGGGAGTCCCTGCAACTTCCTCATACACTCCTGTAGGAATGGAATGACTGTCGGCTACAGGTGTATAATATTTTGCATGGATTGTAAGATACTGATCCATGGCGGTTCCGCTTCCCTCACCATTCAGATTGAAATAAGAATGATTTGTCATATTGGCAACTGTCGGCTCATCGCAGATTCCCTGATAATGGATCTTCAATTCGTTGTCTTCCGTAAACTCATATTTTACAGACACATCAAATTCTCCCGGGAAACCATTCTCGCCATCCGGACTTATACGGTTAAATATAACACTGTTTTTATCATCGGAAATCTCAGCCACTTTCCAGAGCTTTTTTTCAAATCCGTCAGGACCGCTGTGAAGATTATTGTCATTCTCATTCTGAACAAGAACTACTTCTTTACCATTGACAGAGAATTTCGCACCGCCGATGCGGTTTCCGTTTCTGCCGATGGTTGAACCGAAAAAGCATCCATTTACTTCATAAGATGCCAGATCATCATATCCAAGTACTACGTCTGTTAAAGTACCATCTTTATCAGGTACGCAGACCTTAACCAGGATTGCTCCAAAATCTGTCACTTCCGCATATGCCCCGGATTTGTTTTCCAGATGAAAAATTTTTACTGTTTCCCCAGTCTGTAATACACCGAACTTTCTTTCAGAAACACTCATTGTTTCCAACCTCCCGTATCATAAAATAATATTAAATCCAAAAGATAATAAAAAAGAGCCTCTCTACGGCTCATTTTTACAGTTCCCGAAATGCCGTTCCCTTCCCATTGACGCCTAGCCGCAGCTAGGTGGGTATCCTCAACAGACCTTCTGCCTTCCGCTGCATAATGACGGCCTGACATCCGGCCTGCGATGTTGGGTTCCCGTTAAAGTCGATGTAGGTTCAAAAAAAGAAGGGGCCTCGTACATTTCAGGATATTCACTGTTTTTAACTGATTCTTATTATACTCCAGTATATGTTCTTTTTCAACATAAAATGTAGAATTAATTATATTTTTTATAATATGGAGATTATCGGATTCCAAGGATATCTTTTACTGCCTTTGGCATATCCGGCGCATCTACCACCCGGTTATGAAGCACCGGTGCTGTGCGGATCGTCTCAACTGCCTGTGGAAGTTTCACTCCGGAAAGCGCACTCAGTTCATCAGCCAGTGCAAAATCATCCTTACCGTCTGTATCTGCTCCAAGTGCTTCCATTACACTTCTTGTAAATTTATATGGGCTTGCTGTGGATGCAATGACAGTTGGTGTGGTATCATTGGTATCTTTTACATATTTGTCATAAACACCTGCTGCAACTGCAGTATGAGTATCTATCACATAATGACTGTCTTTGAAGATTTCTGCGATTGTTTTTGCTGTTTCGTCTTCTGTACAGTAATTGCCATAGAAGTCTGCAAGCTGTGCCTTCATGTCTTCTGTGATGGTATACTCGCCGCCTGCAGTAAGAGACTGCATCAGCTCTGCACATTTTTTTGCATCACCGCCTGCGATACGGTAGATCAGACGTTCCAGATTGCTGGAGATCAGAATATCCATGGACGGTGAGGTTGTAAGGATAAAGTCACGCTTTCTGTCATAAGTTCCTGTGCGGAAGAAATCATACAGAACCTTGTTATCATTGGAGGCACAGATAAGTTTGTGAACCGGAAGTCCCATCTGTTTTGCATAATAAGCAGCCAGGATATTTCCAAAGTTTCCGGTAGGTACTACCACATTGATCTCCTGACCGTCTTTGATCTTGCCCTGACGTACAAGTGATGCATATGCATATACATAATAAACGATCTGCGGTACCAGACGTCCGATATTGATAGAGTTCGCAGATGAGAACTGATATCCTGCAGCATCAAGTTCTGCTTCCAGTTCCTTATCATTGAACATTTTCTTTACTGCAGTCTGTGCATCGTCAAAGTTTCCGGTAATTCCCACAACATATGTATTGTTGCCTTTCTGAGTTACCATCTGTTTCTCCTGGATAGGACTTACACCATGTTTCGGATAGAAAACGATAATCTTGGTTCCCGGAACATCTGCAAATCCGGCCATTGCCGCTTTACCTGTATCTCCGGAAGTAGCGGTAAGAATAACAATCTCATTTTTTACCTGATTCTTCTTAGCAGCTGTAGTCATAAGATGTGGAAGAATTGATAATGCCATATCCTTAAACGCAATGGTCGCACCATGATACAGCTCAAGGAAATAAGCTCCGTCTGCTTCATGAAGCGGTGCAATCTCTTTTGTATCAAATTTTTCATCATAGGCATTGTTGATGCAGTTCTTTAATTCTTCTTCTGTAAAATCAGTAAGGAAACATTTCATTACTTCATATGCTGTCTCCTGATAGCTCATCTTTGCCAGCTCATCCATTGGGACATCCAGCTTCGGAATCTCTGTCGGCACAAATAAGCCGCCATCCTCAGAAAGCCCCTTTAAAATAGCCATAGAAGCTGTTACGGTTTCTTCTTTTCCTCTTGTGCTTTTGTATAATACCTGCATGATATTTCCTGCCTTTCCAAAGTTATTCGTAACTGTTCAGTATATTGGCAGTAATAATAAACCGCTGAACAGTTACAGTTATTCATTTCGCCAATTGAGCACATTATAGCATATACTTTAGCAAAATACTATCCTAAATTATTTCTCTTTTTCTATCTTTTTATGATTGATTACTGTTCACTCTGTTCACAGCAACACGCTTCGCGATGCACAGAATTTATGCTAATCGCATAAATTCGCACAGTATGTCTTGGTTTTTCTGTGACCTTCGCTCACAAAAAACACCTCGCGGAATATTTCCAGTGAACAGTATCTATGATCGATTACTATAAATCAAAAATATGGACATATTCTTTTGTTCCCGAAGAATATGTCCATATTTTAAGCAGTATTACCGCAATCCTGTTAAATGAGTTATATGAAGAGTATCGTTTATTACGATCCTGTGGAATTTTCTGCTGAATCCGGATAGGTATAAAATTCATGTACGCCGTATTTAAACAGCCTTTTCAGATCTTTCTCAAACCAGGAGACATTCTGGCTTTCAGCTTCAGATTTCTGGATAAAAAACAGTGCTCCTTCTGAATAATCCACACCTTCAAGAGCCTGTCTGACGGCTTCTCTTGTCTCATCTGTAACAGTTACTTCATTGATACGTCCGTCATAAGTCGGTGAAAACTGCGGAACACCATTGGTATTCTGCCATACCACTTCTGTGACTGTATCGGGAAATTCCTTATTCTTTATACGGTTCATAATCACATTGGCAACCAGAATGCGTCCCTTGACATCCTCAGTACCTGCTTCAGCCTCTACAATATGAAGCAATGTATCATAGTCCTCATCCGACATCATCCGGGCACTCTCTGCAAGAGCCGCTGTCCTTGCATCCAACTCATTGATGCTGCTCTCCATAGAAGAGCTGACATCGAATTCTGCCATATTATCTTCAATAACTTTAATTCTCTGACCGACCATTACCTGTTCACAGGAAGTTCCGATACGTGTGACTGATTTTTTGGGAGAAGCTGTATCATTCATTCCGGATACTACTCCTGCAATTCCTGTTGGCAGTACATCTGTTTCATCAGCATCAGAGGAAAAAGTTTTCTCCTTATTTTCAGAAGCTGCATATACTTTGTTTTTTCCATTAAAATCTGCTATTCTGCCGCCTGCTGCAAACGCAATCGCCGTACAGGTACACATTGTAACCAGTATCAGACTCCGCACCGGATTACCGGACTTTTTTGACTCTTTTTTCTGAACTTTCATACTTATCATTCCTTGAGTTTTTTTAATTACAGGTTTTATGGTTGTAACATTTCTGTAACTTATAAGAAAATTATATTTAATATAATTAATTTTGTCAAGCTTTTTTCATATTTTTGTAACATTTTTAGCTCGCAAAAAAGAAACAAGGGAGACTCCATCAATGAAATCTCCCTTTAATATATGCTTCATTTTTCTCAATTATTACATTTATTTTTTCCGCCGCAGATCAGGAACATAGGGGTTGGATTATAAAACTCATCCTTCTTTGTATAAACTCTGCTGCTGATACCCAGATCAATGGAGAATCTGTTGATACCCAGTTTTCCCAGTGTCTCCAGATCCCAGGCAGGGCGAACATAGGAACTGATAGGAAGCTGGCGTTTAATTTCCTCGCATTCCTGCATCATGGCATCGCCTACTGTAAAATGAGCATGATTGGCAGGCAGATCAGCAGTATCTGAGAAATCATCCGCACCATAATTGGCATCTGCATTGATCAGTATTCCTCCCGGTTTCAGCACACGAATCCATTCTTTATATGCTCTTGCTGCATCCGGAAGTGTCCAGGTAAGATTTCTGGACACGATCACATCAAAGGTACCATCAGGAAAATCCGGATTTTCCGCATCCATTACTTCAAACGTACAGGAGGCATTCTCTTCTTTTGCCAGTTCCCTGGAATGAATGATCATATCCGGTGTCAGATCGATTCCTGTAACTTCATGTCCCAGTTTTGCTAAAAGAATGGAAAAGAAGCCTGCACCGCATCCCACATCCAGGATCCTTAATTTTCCATCAGGAAGAAAAGTCCCGATCTCTTTCAGCCATTTATCAGCCATATCACTGTGAAGCTCAGCTCTTCTCTGTTCCATAAAACTGTCGCTTCTTTTCGCCCAGTAATTTGTGATCTTTTCCTTGCGTTCATCCTTTCTTCTGCTGAAACTGCCATATGCGATCATCGGACCATCCTTAATAACCTGAAGACTTCCCGTCTGATATAGAACCACTCCATTTAAATCGGATAAACTTGTCTCCAGAATATTTCCCTCATAATCCTTAATACAGCCAAGATACTCTCCAACCTTAATGATATCTCCCGGTTTTTTGGCAGGATACCACAGCCCGGATACACTGGCAGACTGATAACGCACATCTTCAATTTCCATGGGATAATAATTACTGTAACTTCTCATGCCATCGTAAACACCCAGCGCACACAGAATATTACGCACATCTTTTCTTGTAGAATGAACCTCCTCCGGACTCCAGCCTCCCATCTGGCCACGTTCGATCAGAACACTGGGAATGCCACATGCGGCAGCATAATTGTAAGAACCACCGGATGCCACATTAGACTTTACCATATAGGGAACATCTGCCTGCTCTGCCATCTTCCTTGACATCTGAACCACATCTTCATCTGCACATCCGGCATAGTAAATATAAGGTGTAAGCTGCTCATAATCATCCCCGCTGTGAAGATCAATATAATAATCTGCTGCACTGTGAAGCTTCTGAACCACCTCATACGCCAGACGGTCCATCCTGGTTCCATTCGGATTTCCCGGAAATACACGATTCAGATTCTTCTCATCCTCCGGGCAGACACTGCCGCTCCTCTCCTCAAATTCCTTCCTGCACACAGTCTTGACCAAAATCACTCTTCCATGGATCTTCTCCGGTTTCAGCTTATCCGCAAGCTCAACAGCAGCCTGGATTCCCACATATTCTCCTCCATGGACCGCAGCGGTGATTAGAACTGTCTTTCCGGGATGAGAACCGCAGATTACTGTATAAGGAAGCGAAAACTCACCTCCGCCCAGTTTCAGGAATCCGCTCTTTTTCGTACCCGGAGCAGTACACAACGCAGCATCCTCCAAATCTCTTTCCCTGTCATATCTGCTATCAGAATCATCCGTTCCGTCATTCTCGGACCAGATATCTTTCTCTTTCTTCACAGCGCTGATCATAAACATCGGCGTAGAATGATAATTCAGCTTCTCTTCCTGACTCCACACCCGCTGCCAGATCCCGGTATCCACTGCCACAGACTCAAACCCGTTCTCCTTTAGAAATTTCCTGTCCCAGGACGGTCTGTTAATAGAAGAAAGAGGCATCTGCAGTGCAATCTTCTCCATTCTGTCAATATCCGTACAGAGGTAATGATCATCCAGATGCTCACTCTCCACACTCTTTCGGTCTTCCTCATAAGACAGGCGTTTCTCCTCATCATAAAGATAACCGTACCAGTTTGCATCGAAATTAAGAAGCTTTCCGCCCGGTTTCAGTACACGACACCACTCTTCATAAGCTCTCTTAGGATCCTTCAGATTCCATGTCAGATTCCTGCTGATCACAACATCAAACACATCATCCTCAAATTCCAGATTCTGAGCATCCATCTTATAAAAAGAAATCCGCTCACAAAGATTACTGGCATTCCTCTTCGCAGTATCCAACATCTCCTGCGTATAATCAACAGCAGTCACCTTATATCCCGCCTCAGCCAGAATAACAGGAAAAAATCCAGGTCCTGTTCCGATATCCAAAATCTTAATCTCATCCTTCGCTTTCTCCGGGAACTGCCCTTTCAACACCTCAAGCCATGCCCTCTTCTGCATCCCATTCAATTCCTTATGATTAACTTCAGAATACCCCTCAGCCCGGGTAGTCCAGTAACTCTCAATCTCCGATAATAAATCCTTCACCTTATGCCAACCTCCATGCACGCAATTTATAATCATATATGACCAAAATTATATCAAATCCACCCTCCCCCCAACAAGCCCTCCCGGGGGATATATTTCACGTCTCAATTCATTTTTATATAAACAAAGTCCTTCTTATAATTCACACTCCACCTTGTATTATATCTTAACCAAAACCAGCGAAGCAGGCGTATAGTTGTACCGGATGCATTTGCAGGCATCTTAGAGATTCTTAGTCCTCGGAAATCTGCGTTATGAGACGAAAAGTCCCTTGTCTGAGCGACAGCGAGTAATTCCGGACTTTTCGTCTCATGCTTTTAGCGGATTTTCGAGGGCTTAGAATCTCTTAGATGCCGAAACCGTATCCGGTACAACTATACGCCTGCTTCGCGTCCCCTTTTTAAACCAAAAACAAAGCTGCCATACCCCCAAAAAGAGGATATGACAGCTATATATTTTTACTCAGATAGCTCCAAGAATCTTCCGGGCATTATCAATCCTTTCCTGCGTCGGAGGATTAACCCCCTCCAGTGGATAAGAAAGCCCCAGATTCTCCCATTTAAACTTACCAAGCGTATGATAAGGGAGCACCTCCACTCTCTCCACATTGGAAAGAGTATGGATAAAATCAGCTAACCGGTGCAGATATTCATCCTTATCACTTCCGCCCGGCACAAGCACATGACGAATCCATACAGGTTTTTTCATATCAGAAAGTTCCCGCGCCATCGCAAGAATATTCTTATTGGAATGACCGGTAAGCTTAATATGCTCCTGCTCGTCAATCTGCTTGATATCAAGCATTACAAGATCTGTATACTTCATAAGCTCCAGCCACCCGGAATGCCATGGTTCCTGATCAGTGAAGGGATTTCCACTGGTATCAAGAGTCGTATGCACACCCTCTGCCTTTGCCTTCTTAAAAAATTCTGTAAGAAAATCCATCTGAAGCAATGGCTCACCACCGCTTACAGTGATACCGCCTTTGCTGCCCCAGTAGCCCTTATAACGTAAAGCTTTCTTAAGAAGCTCATCTGCCGTATAAAGCTCTCCCTGCTTCATCTTCCAGGTATCCGGATTATGACAGAACTGACATCTCATGGCACAGCCGCTTAAAAAAATCACATATCTTACTCCGGGTCCGTCAACGGACCCGAAGCTTTCTAAAGAATGAACATAGCCTTTTATCTGTTTATTATCCATTATATCATCATCCATTAATTACATTCTGTCGTGGCAGGTTCTGGCAATAACGTCTAACTGCTGCTCTCTTGTAAGGTCGATGAACTTAACAGCATATCCGGATACACGGATTGTGAAGTTTGCATACTCTTCTTTTTCCGGATGTTCCATAGCGTCAATCAGTTTCTCTTTACCAAATACGTTTACATTGAGGTGATGAGCACCCTGATCAAAGTATCCGTCAAGTACATGTACCAGATTCTCTGAACGCTCGTCATCACTGTGTCCCAGAGCATCAGGATTGATTGTCTGAGTATTGGAGATACCATCAAGAGCATCTTCATAGTCAAGCTTGGCAACAGAGTTCAGGGAAGCAAGAAGACCGTTCTGCTCTGCACCGTAAGATGGGTTTGCGCCAGGTGCAAGAGGTTCCCCTGCTTTTCTTCCATCCGGAAGAGATCCTGTAGCCTTACCATAAACAACGTTGGAAGTAATAGTAAGGATAGATGTGGTTGGCTTGGAATCACGATAAGTATGGATGTGTTTCAGTTTCTCAAGGAATGTAGACAGAAGAGTTGTTGCAATCTCGTCTGCTCTGTCATCATCATTACCATAACGTGGGAAGTCACCCTCAACCTGGAAATCTGTTGTAATACCGTCTTCATCACGGATAGCTTTAACTTTTGCATATTTGATAGCGGACAGGGAGTCTACTACATGAGAGAATCCTGCGATACCTGTTGCGAAAGAACGCTCAACCTTTGTATCGATCAGAGCCATCTCTGCTGCTTCATAGTAGTATTTGTCATGCATGTAGTGAATCATGTTCAGTGTTCCGACATACAGATGAGCCAGCCAGTCCATCATTTTATCATATTTTGCAATTACTTCATCATAGTCAAGATATTCAGAAGTGATCGGCTGATAGTTTGGTCCTACCTGCTGTTTTGTCTTCTCATCAACACCGCCGTTGATCGCATAAAGAAGGCATTTTGCAAGGTTTGCACGAGCACCGAAGAACTGCATCTCTTTACCTGTCTCTGTAGCAGATACACAGCAGCAGATGCTGTAGTCATCGCCCCATACCGGACGCATAACATCATCATTCTCATACTGAACAGAACTTGTTGTAACAGAAATATTTGCAGCATATTTCTTGAAGTTCTCAGGCAGTCTTGAAGAATAAAGTACTGTAAGGTTTGGTTCCGGAGCCGGTCCCATATCTTCCAGTGTGTGCAGGAAACGATAGTCGTTCTTTGTTACCATGGAACGTCCGTCCTGTCCCATACCTGCTACTTCCAGAGTTGCCCATACCGGGTCACCGGAGAATAACTGATTGTAAGAAGGGATACGTGCAAATTTAACCATACGGAATTTCATTACCATGTGGTCAACAAGCTCCTGAGCTTCTTTCTCTGTAAGAGTTCCGTTCTGAAGATCTCTTTCAATATAAATATCAAGGAATGTAGAAATACGTCCGACACTCATTGCAGCACCGTTCTGAGTTTTGATGGCTGCAAGATATCCGAAGTACAGCCACTGGAAAGCTTCTCTTGCATCTTTGGCCGGTTTGGAGATATCATATCCATAAGATTCAGCCATAACTTTCATGCCTTTCAGAGCACGGATCTGATCAGCGATCTCTTCACGAAGCTGGAAGTCATAACGTCTCATACCCTGACGGTCGCATGCTGCGAAGTCTTTCTGTTTTCCTTCGATCAGAGCGTCGATTCCGTACAGAGCCACACGTCTGTAGTCGCCAACGATACGTCCACGTCCGTAAGTATCCGGAAGACCTGTAAGGATCTTGTTGTGACGTGCTACTTTCATCTCAGGTGTGTAGATATCAAATACACCCTGGTTGTGAGTTTTAAATTCATAGTTGTGGAAAACATCTTTAATCTTGTCACTTACTTTATATCCGTAAGTTTCACAAGCCTGCTCTGCCATTTTGATACCGCCGTATGGCATGAAAGCACGTTTCAGAGGTTTATCTGTCTGAAGACCAACAACTTTTTCAAGGTCTTTTGTTTCTTCATCAATATATCCGGGACCATATGCTGTCAGAGATGTAACTACCTCTGTCTCCATATCAAGAACTCCGCCTTTGGCACGTTCTTCTTTCTGAAGTGCCTGGAGCTTGCCCCACAGTTTGTTTGTAGCTTCTGTAGGTCCTTCCAGGAAAGAAGCATCACCGTCATATGGTGTATAGTTCATTCCAATAAAGTTACGTACATCGATTTTTTCTTTCCAACGGTTGCCCTTAAAGCCATTCCACTGTTCGAAATTTTTCATTCTTTTACCTCTTTCTCTAAAATATTTCCGCGCATCTCTCACTAGTCTGGAGTGAGATAATAAAATGTAAATTGTACTTATTTAGGACACTTTTCTGTCCACGCTGTCAGTATACGTAAACCTGAGTGTTATGTCAATTAATTTCCCTTATGATTTTAATTAAATACAATTCTGATAGCTTTTCGCCGGAGTTTGCTTCTTTATTGTACTTTATCGCGTACATTAAGACTTTTTTGTATTTTTATAAATACAAAAAGATACCGGTCAGGAAGTCCTCTGGACAATCTGACCGGTATCTGATTCTTGATATTTTATGTAAACTATATTATTCCCTGCCAAGCGAATATTAGCCTGACCTGCAGAAGCCAAAATACAGCAGGAAAAAATCGGGCGTGTCGGAACAATCTAACGGTTATTGATTGCTGTTACAAGTGCATCAATAGATGCGCGAATGATATCCGCGTCTACGCCTGCACCCCAGGCAAGGGTTCCATCCGGCTTTTTGATACCGACATAAGCAATAGCTTTGGAACTTGAACTGCGCTCCAGCGCATGCTCCTGATATGTTTCCAGGGAATATTTCAGCTCATATGCCTTCTTCAGTGCATTGCTGACTGCATCAAGACGTCCGTTACCGGATGCCTCTGTAGTGATTGTCTTTCCGCGGAAAGTAGAGGTAACTTTTGTTACAATACCACCATCTTTCTGCTGGAAATGTACTTCATTGATACTGTACGGTTCTGTGATATTCTCAAAGGTCTGTTTAAACAGATTGAAAATTTCGTCAGGATGAAGTTCTTTATGTTTGTGGTCTGAAACAGCTTTTGTGGCATATCCCATTGCCTCACGCATTTTCGGAGGAAGGTTAAGACCGAATTTGGTCTCAAGAATATATCCTACGCCGCCTTTGCCGGACTGGCTGTTGATGCGGATAACATCTGCGTCATAATTTCTTCCCACATCTGTCGGATCGATCGGAAGATACGGAACATTCCAGTGATCCGGGTCCTTGTCATCTCTCCAGTGCATACCCTTGGCAATTGCATCCTGATGAGAGCCGGAAAATGCGGCAAATACAAGTGCACCACTGTACGGACTTCTTTCGCCTACTTTCATTCCGGTACATTCTTCATATATTTCACAGATATGCGGCATATCAGAGAAGTCAAGTTTTGGATCTACACCCTGAGAATACATATTCATACCAAGTGTAACAATATCTACATTTCCGGTACGCTCACCGTTTCCAAACAGAGTACCCTCGATTCTGTCTGCACCTGCAAGTAATCCCATTTCAGAATCTGCAACACCGCATCCTCTGTCATTGTGCGGATGGAGAGATACGATTACATTCTCGCGGTATTTCAGATTTTCACACATATATTCTACCTGGCTTGCATATACATGCGGCATGGAATGCTGTACAGTTACAGGCAGATTGATAATGCATTTGTTATCTGCTGTAGGCTGCCATACATCAAGAACTGCATTGCATACTTCCAGAGCGTATTCCGGTTCTGTGCCTGTAAAGCTTTCAGGGCTGTACTCAAACTGGAAATTTCCTTCTGTTTCATCAGCCAGTTTCTTTAATAATGCGGCACCATCCACTGCAATCTTTAAGATTTCTTCTTTGGATTTCTTAAATACCTGTTCTCTCTGAGCTACAGAGGTGGAATTGTATACATGTACAATTGCCTTCGGTGCGCCTTTGACAGCTTCAAAAGTTTTGCGGATGATATGCTCTCTGGCCTGAGTCAGAACCTGAATAGTTACATCCTGTGGGATCAGATTCTGCTCGATCAGGGTACGCAGAAATTCATATTCTGTTTCAGAAGCAGCCGGGAAACCTACTTCAATTTCTTTGAAACCGATTTTTACAAGAAGTTTAAAGAATTCAATTTTCTGTTCCAGACTCATCGGAATCACCAGTGCCTGATTACCGTCACGAAGGTCTACAGAACACCAGACAGGTGCTTTGTCCACATATTCTTTTTCTGCCCATTTCATGCATTTAACAGGCGGCATAAAATACTGTCTCTGATATTTGCTTGGATTCATCATTTTTTCTTCCTCCGTTATGTAAATATTATGTTTGGACTGTGGGGATTGACTGTAAAAAGACATAAAAAAATCTTCCATCTCCACAGACTTATCTGCAAGAGACGAAAGATATTATCATCTTACGCGGTACCACTCTTATTTATGAACAATGTCATACACTCATGGGATACGGAATCTCCGGATATCCGGTATTCTTATATCCTCTCCATATAACGGTGGAAACCGTCTGCACCTACTCTTGTATAATTTCAGGCAGCTGCTCAAAGGCGAGTTCCACAATTTCCTTCCACTGCTTCTCAGCAACCAGCAGTTCTCTGTGCTCCGGTCCGGGTGTACTATTCCTTATCATTGCATTTTACTTATAACTTTATTTGGCTTTTTTGAAATGAAATGAACATACGTCTGAATCATTCATTGTAAATATACTACAAACGATTTAACCATATGTCAGTCGGGGCAACAGGATTTGAACCTGCGACCTCACGGCCCCCAGCCGTGCGCGCTACCAAGCTACGCCATACCCCGTAACGCAAGTTAGTATAACAAATTATTTCTGTGATTTCAACTGTTTTTTGAAAAATTTACAAAAATTATACAAATTTAGCAGGAAGAAATTTCATGTACTTTTTTATGTTATAAAATTTCTTCCTGTTTATCCTATGTACAAGCCTTACAATCATCTGTTACAGTTACGCTGGCATGATGGCTTTTTCCAAATTGTCTACACGCATATCCAGTTCAAAAACTTTCTCTCGAGTTTCCTTATTCTCCTTTCTATAGCGAAGCTCATCCATACGTGCATCAAATAGGGCAGATATTTTTCTGTCAATTTCATTTTCCAGTTTAAGTTCTATAGTTTTTACGCTTCCCTTGAGTTGCACAATATCTGATTTCATGTTCGTGATATCTGCCTTCATGTTCGTGATATCCGTCTTCATGTTTGCAATATCTGTCTTCATATCTGCGATATCGTTCTTTACATCGGACATATCATTTTGAAAACCGGCAATGCTTCCCTGTATAGAAAAAAGGATATTTCTCAATTCCGCATCTTCCACATTCTTCCCTCCTTTCGTTATAGTACGTCTCGTTCTCTTTTGTATGGAACCAATTGTACCATTGAAGGAAGAAAAAGTCTACAGCGAAATTATTATAATATTTTTATAAGACATCTTCGGCAAATTATAACTTATGTATAAACAGCCCACTCCGAAGCTTTGGTTCAAACCAGGTGGATTTTGGGGGCATTAATTTGTTCTCGTCTGCAATCTTCATCAGGTCTTCCATAGATGTCGGGTACATGACAAAGGCTACACCGCCGGTTCTGTCCGCAATCTCTGCCAGCTCTGCTGCCTTATGGCTTCCGCCCACAAAGGAGATTCTCTGGTCTGTGCGCGGATCTTCGATTCCCAGGACTGGTCTGAGGACTTTTTCCTGAAGAATGGATACATCCAGCTGTCCGACCACGTCCTTCTTATCATAGATATCCGGCCATGCTTTCAGGTGATACCACTGTCCGTCCACATACATTCCCATACAATGCTTCTCTACAGGCTTGCATGGAAATCCCGGCATCAGCATCAGTTCAAAGTTGAACTTCAGGGCGCCCAGAAATGCCTTTACAGTCAGGCCGTTCAAATCTTTTACAATCCTGTTATAAGGAAGAATGCAGAGCTGGTCATAGGGAAATACAACAGACAGGAAATAATTAAACTCTTCCTCCCCTGTATATCCCGGATTCTGTTCTCTTCTCTTTAAACCTACTTTTACAGCGGAAGCTGCGCGGTGATGTCCATCTGCGATGTACAGAGAATCAACCCCTGCAAATTCCTTATTTATTTCAGAAATGACCTCATCTTCATCAATCACCCATACTCTGTGTGTAATCTGATCCTCTTCTGTAAAATCATATGCTGCTTCATGATGATCTTTCCAGTTATTCATCAGTGTAAGCAGAGAATCCGGATATCTGCATGCCAGAAAAATAGGACCGGTATTTGCATTACAGGAATCTACATGGTGGATTCTGTCCTGTTCCTTATCTTCTCTGGTAAGCTCATGTTTCTTCACTACACCATTCATATAATCATCAATGGAACTGCATCCTACGATACCGGTCTGTGTCTTTCCTTTTCTTACAAGTTCATATATATAGTAACAGGCCTTCTGATCCTGAACAAGAATTCCCTTTTCTTCCATATTGTCAAGATTTTCTTTTGCTTTTTCATAAACCCGATCATCATACAGATCTGTCTCAGGTTCCAGATCCATTTCCGGTCTGTCAATATGAAGAAAGGACAGGGGATTCTCATCTCCGATTGATTTTGCTTCTTCACGGTTTACCACATCATATGGAAGTGCTGCCACATCAGCAGCCTTTTCCGGTGTAGGTCGAAGTGCCCGGAATGCATGAAATACTGCCATAATATTTTCTCCTCTTCTGTATCTTTTGTATTGCTCTTTTATACCCACTTTACTGTCTATCCTGTAAAAATAAAACGAACATTACTCATTATTTTATCATATCCAAATCCTTATATCAATGTACAAATTATGAAACCTAATTTTTTTTTGAAAAACCTAAAAATTTTTGTATTTTTCTATTGCAATTTTTAAAATATATGGTATGATAGAATCACAAGTTAAGGAAACCAAATGATAATTTTTAAGGGAGGTCATTTTATGACAGAAGGATTAAAATGGACTGTAAACGAGGTTCCGAAATCAGATGATAAACACCTGGAACTGATGTCCGAAGAAAATGTAAAGAAAGCAAATGAGTTCCACAGAAGTTTCCCACAGTACAGTGTGACGCCTCTTCAGAACCTTTCATCCCTTGCGAAATATTTAGGAGTAAAAAATATTTTCTGTAAGGATGAATCCTATCGCTTTGGCTTAAATGCTTTCAAAGTACTTGGAGGTTCTTATGCAATGGGCCGCTATATCGCAAAAGAACTTGGACGTGATATCAGCGAGCTGCCATACAATGTTCTCTCTTCTGATAAATTAAGAGAAGAATTCGGACAGGCTACATTCTTTACTGCAACAGACGGTAATCATGGACGTGGAGTTGCATGGGCAGCTAACCGCCTTGGACAGAAAGCAGTTGTAAGAATGCCTAAGGGAACAACAAAGACTCGTTTCGATAACATTGTCAAAGAAGGTGCTACTGTTACGATCGAAGAAGTAAACTATGATGACTGCGTAAGAATGGCTGCAGCAGAAGCTGCCAAAACAGAACATGGTATCATCGTTCAGGATACCGCATGGGACGGATATGAAGAAATTCCATCCTGGATCATGCAGGGATACGGAACACTGGTTCTTGAGGCTGACCAGCAGTTAAAAGAAATGGGTGTTGAACGTCCGACACATGTATTTGTTCAGGCCGGTGTTGGTTCTTTAGCAGGTGCCGTAGTCGGTTATTTTGCTCATAAATATAAAGATAACCCGCCGGTTATGGCTGTCTGTGAAGCAAGTGCTGCTGACTGCCTGTACCGCTCCGCTGTTGCAAAGACAGGAAATCTGGTAAATGTTACAGGTGATCTTCAGACAATTATGGCCGGTCTTGCATGCGGTGAGGGAAATACGATCGGATGGGATATCCTGAAAAATCACGTAGATGTATTTGCATCCTGTCCTGACTGGATGAGCGCAAAGGCAACACGTATCTACGCTAATCCACTGGGAGATGATCCACGCGTTGTCTCCGGTGAATCCGGTTCCGTTCCGCTTGGTTTCTGCTTCACTGCTCTTCACGATGAAGATGCAAAAGACTTAAAAGAAGCGCTGAAACTGGATGAGAATTCCGTAGTACTTGTTATTTCCACAGAAGGTGACACTGATCCTGTTCGCTACCGCGAGATCGTATGGGACGGATTATACGGAACAGACGAATCTTTAAGTAAATGATGTTTTTGGTGAACACAGACAGGTAAGTGGTATGGTTATCTCGAAAATGATATACCAGTAACTAATAATATGATATCAGATTAGGGGCAAAATACCTTTTGACCCTAACATCATAATATTTTATACATATTGGGAGGGTAAAAAAATGGATTACGCAAAAATTAACGAAGCTGCAATGGGTTATAAGGATGATATGACTAAGTTCCTTCGCGATCTGGTTCGCATTCCTGGCGAAAGCTGCGGAGAAAAAGGACATATCATGAGAATCAAAGAGGAAATGGAAAAAGTCGGATTCGACAAAGTTCAGATCGATCCGATGGGCAATATCCTCGGCTACATGGGAACAGGTAAAACTCTCATTGGTTTTGACGCTCATATTGATACAGTCGGTATCGGTAATATCAAGAACTGGGAATTTGATCCATACGAAGGTTTCGAATCTGATGAAGAAATCGGCGGACGTGGAACATCTGACCAGATGGGCGGTATTGTTTCTGCAGTATACGGTGCTAAGATCATGAAAGACCTTGGTCTTTTAAACGATAAATATCAGGTACTTGTGACAGGTACTGTACAGGAAGAAGACTGTGACGGTCTCTGCTGGCAGTACATCATCCATGAAGATGGTGTTCGTCCTGAATTCGTTGTTTCCACAGAACCAACAGACGGCGGTATCTACAGAGGACAGCGTGGACGTATGGAAATCCGCGTAGATGTAAAGGGTGTTTCCTGCCATGGTTCCGCTCCGGAACGTGGTGACAATGCAATCTACAAAATGGCTGATATTCTCCAGGATATCCGCGCATTAAACGAAAACGATGCTGCTGATACCACAGAGATCAAAGGTCTTGTAAAAATGCTTGATGAGAAATACAACCCTGAATGGGAAGAAGCACGTTTCCTTGGACGTGGCACTGTTACTACTTCCGAAATCTTCTTCACATCTCCAAGCCGCTGTGCAGTAGCTGACTCCTGCTCTGTATCTCTTGACCGTCGTATGACAGCAGGCGAAACATGGGAAAGCTGCCTGGATGAGATCCGTGCTCTTCCGGCTGTACAGAAATATGGCGACGACGTAACAGTATCCATGTATGAATACAACCGTCCGTCCTATACAGACCTTGTATATCCGATCGAGTGCTACTTCCCGACATGGGTAATCCCGAAAGATCACAAAGTAACACAGGCTCTGGAAGAAGCATATAAAGGACTGTACGGCGAAGAGCGTCTCGGAAATGCTGAGACAGAAGGCATGAGAAAAGCTCGTCCGCTTACAGACAAATGGACATTCTCTACTAACGGTGTAACAATCATGGGACGTAACAGCATTCCTTGTATCGGATTCGGACCTGGTGCAGAAGCACAGGCTCATGCTCCGAACGAAAAAACATGGAAGATCGACCTTGTAAGATGCGCTGCTGTATACGCTGCTCTTCCAACTGCATACTGCAAATAATAAATAAATTTTCAAATTTTTTTAGGCGACGGATTTCCTATCATCCTAAAGGCTTAATATGTGTCCGGACAGAATCCCTGCTGTAACAGGCAGGGACACAAGATAAACAGATACAGCCGGATAACCGGTGTTCTGCCAAACGCAGAGATTCAATTATTTCATATCAGGAAAGGATAAGCTATCAAAGCATAGCAGGTATTGATTTTATGAAAACATTACAGGATTACATTGATAACTTAAACAGCTTAAACTTCAAAGAAATGTACAACAACGATTTCTTCTGGACATGGGACAAAACAGATGATGAACTGGAAGCTGTTTTCACAGTTGCTGATGCTCTCCGTTTCATGAGAGAGAACAATATCTCCACAAAAGTATTCGAGAGTGGTCTTGGAATCTCTATCTTCCGCGATAACTCCACACGTACACGTTTCTCTTTTGCTTCCGCATGTAACCTTCTTGGTCTGGAAGTACAGGATCTTGATGAAAAGAAATCTCAGATCGCTCATGGTGAAACTGTTCGTGAAACAGCAAACATGGTGTCTTTCATGGCTGATGTGATCGGTATCCGTGATGATATGTACATCGGAAAAGGACATGCTTACCAGAAAGAATTCATGGAAGCTGTTACAGAAGGAAACAAAGACGGTATCCTTGAGCAGAGACCTACTCTTGTAAACCTTCAGTGCGACGTTGACCATCCGACACAGTGTATGGCAGATATGCTGCACATCATCCATGAATTCGGCGGTGTTGAGAATCTGAAAGGCAAAAAGATCGCTATGACATGGGCTTACTCTCCATCCTATGGTAAACCACTCTCCGTTCCGCAGGGCGTTATCGGTCTGATGACACGTTTCGGCATGGACGTTGTTCTTGCTCATCCGGAAGGATATGATGTAATGCCGGAAGTTGAAGAGATTGCCAAGAAGAATGCTGAGAAAAACGGCGGATCCTTCACAAAGACAAACGATATGGCTGAAGCTTTCAAAGATGCTGATATCGTATATCCAAAGAGCTGGGCCCCATTTGCAGCTATGGAGAAACGTACAGACCTTTATGCAGAAGGCGACTTCGACGGAATCGATAAATTAGAGAAAGAACTTCTTGCACAGAATGCACAGCACAAAGACTGGGCCTGCACAGAAGAACTTATGAAAACAACAAAAGACGGAAAAGCTCTTTACCTGCACTGCCTGCCGGCTGATATTACAGGTGTAAGCTGCGAAACAGGTGAGGTTGACGCTTCTGTATTCGATCGTTACAGAATCCCGTTATACAAAGAAGCAAGCTTCAAACCATACATCATCGCTGCTATGATCATGCTTTCCAAATTTGAAAATCCACAGGATATCCTGAAGAAACTTGAAGTCAAAGCAGCTCCAAGAATCCTGAAATAATCAGGCGCAGATTAACAGTTGGATTGCAGTAATATTCCAGCTGCTTTCAAACAGATATTTAATTTTGAAAGCAGTTTCAGAATTTAAATATATTGAAAAATAGTACTCATCATATTGTATAGCAGGCGGGGCTGTCGCAGAAAGCACACAATCTTTATTGCGGCGGCCCTCTTTGCCTTTAAAATCAGGAGGTTTTTACAAATGTTTACAAGAAAAAGAATCGTTATTGCGCTCGGTGGGAACGCTCTGGGAAATACTCTCCCGGAACAGATGGTAGCTGTAAAAACTACTGCAAAAGCATTATGCGATCTGATCGAAGAAGGTCATCAGGTTGTTGTTGTACATGGAAACGGGCCACAAGTTGGCATGATCAACAATGCCATGTCTGCTCTCTCCAAAGAAGATGAGAATCAGCCAAACACTCCTCTCTCTGTCTGTGTTGCCATGAGTCAGGCTTACATCGGATATGATCTGCAGAATGCTTTGAGAGAGGAACTTCGAATCAGAGGATTTGTCCGCACACCTGTCGTCACTGTTGTCACTCAGGTTCGTGTAGATCCCAATGATCCTGCTTTTGAAAATCCATCCAAGCCGATCGGCAAATTCCTGACAAAAGAGGAAGCAGACCATCAGGCCAAGGCATATGGACATATCATGAAAGAAGACGCAGGGCGTGGTTATCGTCGTGTAGTTGCATCTCCAAAGCCTGTTGAAATCGTCGAACAGGATGCGATCAACAGTCTTGTGGATGCAAATAAAATCGTTATCTGCTGCGGTGGCGGCGGAATTCCCGTTGTTCTTAACGGACATCATCTCAAAGGTGCATCAGCAGTTATTGATAAGGATTATGCAAGCTGTCTTCTGGCTAAAGAGCTGGATGCAGATATGCTTATCATTCTTACAGCAGTGGAGAAGGTTGCTGTAAACTTCGGCAAGGAAAACGAAGAATGGCTGGATGACATCACTGTAGATGACGCTAAGAAATATATTAATGAGGGACAGTTTGCCCCAGGTTCCATGCTCCCGAAAGTTCAGGCTGCCGTTGATTTTGCAAGCTCCAAAGAAGGAAGAACTGCCATGATCACTTTACTTCAGAAAGCCAAAGACGGTATCCAGGGAAAAACCGGAACCAAAATCCATCTTTAATCTGTTCAGCAGATATCTTATTATATATCAGCTGTTTAATACTGATATATATAACTGCCACATATTCAGGATATCTGCTATATAGCGAAATAATTGCGCAAAAAAAGTTCCGGTGACCTCGCCCGGAACTTTTTTTGTGATGAGTGGACCAGAGTGTCTGGAAAATCATTCCTGCAATCTGCACGCCCCACTTTTCGGTATATTTTGACATACATCTTGCGGAAAGCATTTTTCAGACACGCTCTAGTACATCGTTTTCGAAATAACTATACCACTCACTTGTCTGCGAATCCGATTGCACAGGTCTAAAAGCCTCAGCGTAGCCCGCTACGCCTGCGTTTTTATACCAGCACACTCAAATCCGCATCCTACGCGATTGGTATAGTTATTTACGAAACGATGTACTAGCGGACTGCTATAGATTCATAATAATCAATATCTTCCAGTTCCCTGCCTGCTTCTATCTCATAAATCTGCGTATCATCCAGATGTTTCATGATTACTTTTTTACCGCCTTTATCCCCTTCCAGAGAAAGCAGCTCATTGTAATATTTCCTGTCAAAAATACATGGATTTCCCATTTTCCCCTGACAGGAAACACAGGCGATTCCTTTGGAAGTGTTTAAAAACACATGGATCAGTTCACAGATTGTCTCACTGGTAAGCCAGGGCTGATCAGACACAGTAAAAAGCACTGCATCTGCATCCAGGCTGGCATTCAGACCGATTTTTACAGAGGAAGAAATTCCATCTTCCGGATGGGGATTATACAAAACCTGTATTTCCTTTGTTTTCACTGCTTCTGCAATGGCATCATATTGAGTAATAACAATAATATTACAGATTATTTTTGCTGTAATATTATTTCTGTACGGGTTATTTAACTGAACAATATCTGAATTATTATCATTATTATTATCCTCTGTAATATCTGAATATTCCGAATAGATATTTTCTATTTTCTTCTTTGTATCATCCAGTTGTTCCAGCACATGTCGATACATAGGTATTCCGTCTATTTCATATAACAGTTTATTTGCCCCAAAACGGCGGCTGTTTCCAGCCGCCAGCATGATCATTGCAATTTTCAAAATAATTTATTCCTCCAAAAGGCTTCCGTAAGCCGCTACTGTATTCTTCCTTTCCAGTTCCTCAACAATGTGCTCTGCAGGTTCTTTCTCTCTGAGTATATCTGACTTATTCAGATACACTCTGTATACTCTTTCTTCCACATCCTTAAAAAGTCCGCAGATAGAAGTCGCAATCTTTACAATATCTTCTTCAGTGATCGGAGCTTCCAGACTTTTCCTGAGAAATTCCGAGGTACGTTCCATACGGTAAGCACTCTGACTGATTGGCTGCCCCAGACAGTCCAGCCCGATCACACTGATCACAATGTCCGCACATCTGGGGATTACAGGCTCCCATTTCTCCGGAACCTTTACCGGATGATGCCTTGCTCCGTCCGCTTCCACAAGCATTACATCGCACAATTCTCTCAGTTCTTCCAGTTTTTCATCTGTCAGAGACGCATATTTACCGGTGTCCTCCTCATATTCCGCAGCAATCACATATCTTTCTTTCTCCAGAAGTTCTTTTACCCTGACTGCATCTCCGCCCCTGGCAAACGGAAGTTCAGATTCTCCTGCCATATGGGTGGTCGTGGTAATGATCACTCTCTTTCCCTTATCGATCAGTTCATCTGTAAGACGGTAGATCAGGCTGGTCTTGCCGCCGCCGCCAACTACAGCGATCACAGGGTATTTTTCATAATCAATCTGCAGCAGTTCCAGAAAATCGACCTGGTGCTTCATATGGCATCACTCCTTCTGAAAGCAGGATTTCCAATACACTGCCGGCAATACAGCGGGCTTTGTCGGAAATCGTGAAACAGTTTTTCTTTTGTTCTTTGCGCGGATCAATATCTGCAATTTTCATCCCCTTCGGCACTGTAAATCCATCTCTGATCATGCCACGCAAAACTCCTGTAAGAGAAGCCCTGACAGGTGTATCTCCGATCCAGGCAAGGACCTGATCCTTCTCCACGATATCTGCAATCTTTGAGATACAATGGATTTCCCCTGCAGCAGGAGCATGGAGCACGCGCTCTTTTCCAAATCCTCCAATGATACCCGGAACTCCTGTGTTTGGCATAGCAGCGCCTTTTGTGATGATTCTGGCAAGATTGTGGCCTCTCATAGTCTCCACTACATAATCCACATCCTCACCTGCCACAAATCCCGGTCCAAGACCAACGGTTAGATCTGCCATCTCTCTGGTTGTTCCAAGATTCTTTTTTGCAAGAATTGCATCTATCAGTGCTGCAGGTCTGTATTTCTTAAGGACAGTTCCTTCTGTGTCTGCCATAAGAGGAATCTCCCCGGCTTTCCAGACTGCCTCGCATTCCTCTACACTGTCAACTTTTCTGCAGAGAACTCCTTCCACAGAAGACTGCCCGTCGTAAACAGCCTCGCAAAAAGAAACCATTCGCCTGATCGCAGTGGGTTTCTCACATTCCAGTACCAGAAGACGGTAGCCGCATCGGTATAATCTGTGGATCGTACCGCTGGCCAGATCACCGCCACCTCTTATTATTACAACATTTTCCGGTTTATTGTCAGATTTTGGGACATTTGTGTATCTGTTTGTCATCTTACTGTCTTTCCTCTTCTTGTCTCATTTTCATCCATTACTTTTTCCACCGCATTTACAATGTTCTCATAACCTGTGCAGCGGCAGAGATTTCCTGCCATATGTTTCCGAATCGCATCTCTTGATAATTTCTCTCCACGTTCCAGTAAAACAGTGGCAGACATGATAAATCCGGGAGTGCAGAAACCGCACTGTATGGCACCTTCTTCGATAAATGCCTCCTGAATCCTGGTAAGTTCTCCGTTTTTCTCCAGACCTTCCAGTGTACGGATATTTTTACCCTCCGCCCAGACTGCCAGATAAATACAGGAGTCAATAGTCTCTCCGTCTATGATTACTGTACAGGCACCACATTCTCCTACTTCACAGCCCTTTTTTACAGAAGTCAGTCCAAGGCGGTTGCGAAGCATATCAAGCAGTGACTCCCTTACATCTACATATTCTTCAACTTCTCTTCCGTTTACTGTACATCGTACAAGCTGCATCTGCTTTTTCATATGCGGTCACCTCCTGCAAGTTCTACGGTACGTCTCAATGCCCGTGCCGCAATTTCTCCGCCGATCTGAAGACGAAATGCCCTGGATGCTCTCCAGGAATCTCTCGGATTGATTTCCTCCCGGATCAGCTGTGCTGTCTTTTCATACAGGCTTTCTTCTATCTTCATGCCCTTCAAAGCCTCTTCTGCCTTTGTGCAGCGGTACGGAACCGGAGCTGCAACTCCAAAGGTAATGCGCACATCTTCTATCACTCCTGCCTGTTGATCTACCTTGCTCACCACACTACAGCTGATCGTTGCGATATCCATGGCATTTCGCATGGAATACTTAATATAATGACCATGATACCCTTCATATTCTTTTGCAGGAATGATCACATAGGCCAGGATCTCTCCCTGCCGCAGATCCACCCTGCCGGGTCCAAGATAGAAATCTTTTACAGGTACAAGACGGCCTTCCTTTCCATCTTCCAGCCTCAGCAGTGCGTTCAGGGAAAATACGGTCGGTGCACTGTCCGCACTGACTGCTCCGTTGCAGATGTTTCCACCGATAGTACCAATATTTCGTACCTGTGGTCCTCCTACCTGATCTACAGCCTCGCCAAGAACCGGAATATATTTCCTGATAATTGCATCATTTGTTATATGTGAGAAGACAGTTCCGGCACCAATATAAATATCTCCGTTATCCGCCATTTTTACACCCTGGATTTCTTTGATCCCATGGATGCTCACCAGAGAAGTTCCGGCAAATTTTCCCTCCCGGATTTTGATCAGCACATCACTTCCTCCGGAAATGATCCTGGCATCCGGATGTTCATTCAGTAATCTCACAGCATCTTTTACACTTTCAGCCTGATAATAGTTCTCAATATCGTACATAAAATCCCCTCCCCTCTAAATAAGTCCGGCCCTCATAAAGCCATCGATCAGTCTCTGTGGTGTCAGAGGATTTTCATTAAAGGCTACACCTGTTGCATGAAGTACTGCATTACGGATTGCCGGTGCACCCGGAATTGCCGGCGGTTCACCCAGTGCTTTGTTTCCGAAAGGTCCAATCGGATCATCAAGTTCCACAAAATCCGCCTTGATATCAGGAGTATCCATCATTGTCATCAGTTTATAGTCCAGCAGGGTTCCGTTCAGTGGTCTTCCTGTTTTCTCATCCAGAATGAGCTGCTCCGACAGACCGTATCCCATTCCCATAGACATACCGCCCTGTACCTGCATTTCAGCCAGTTTCGGATTAATAAGCTTACCGCTGTCATGCACATTGATGATATGAAGGATTTTGATCTTGCCAAGCTTTATATCAACTTCCACTTCAGCAAAGCAGCATCCTGTGGCAATCGTATTTTTCTTTACCTGCTCGGAAACCTCTGCTGTAATAACAGAAGAATTGCCAAGACTGTAATAACTCTCCAATGCAAGATTTCCAAGAGATATTGCAGGATCCTTTCCTGCCATGATCCATCCATGATCAAGCCTTAGTTTCCTTGTCTCTTCAGGCAGCAGCTCTTTTGCATAAGCCAGAATCTTTTCCTTCAGAAGATTTGCGCAGTCTTTAACAACTGTTCCTGTTACAAACGACTGTCTGGATGCATAGGCACCGGTATCAAATGGTGTTACATCAGTATCCTGGACTGTCTGGATATGAATATCACTGATATCCATATTTAAAACCTCAGCCGTCATCTGGGAAAATACCGTATCAGCACCCTGACCGATTTCTGTAGCTCCCAGCATCAGGCCAACACTTCCATCCTGATTCAGAGTCATTCTTGCACCTGCAATTTCCAGTGAGATCGGCCATACACCTGTCTTATAGGAAAAAAGTGACATTCCGACGCCTCGGCGGATATTACCTGTCTGGTTGGCATATTCTTTTCGTTTTTCTTCCCAGTGGATATATTCTGCACCTTTTTCCAGACATTCAAAAATCCCGTTGGTGTTTGCTGCGATCGGCTTCAGGTAAGCGTCCTCATAATATCCTTTGATAAGATTTTTCTTTCTGAACTCCAGAGGATCCATCCCGATCTCTTTTGCAATATCATCCATAAAGCACTCAATTGCAAAACATACCTGTGGGATCCCGTATCCACGCATCGCTCCGCCTACCGGTGTATTCGTATAGACAGTATATGCCTCTCCTTTGATATTCGGACATGCATACTGCAGCCTCCAGGCAGTCAGGCCATTGGCTGCTATGGCGTGTCCATGGGAGGCATATGCTCCCTGATTGGAAATAGCCAGCATATCCTTTGCCAGAAGATGCCCCTCACTGTCAACACCTGCCGTCAGATCATACTCAATAGAATGACGGGTTCTGGTGTTGCAGAAAGTTTCCTCTCTGGTTATATCAAGTTTGACCGATCTGCCGCCAACCTGCGTGGTAAGAAACGCATTTAACGGTTCATACAGCACATCCTGCTTATTTCCGAATCCTCCACCTATGTATGGCTTAATGACTCTGATCTTTCCCCATGGGATTCCAAGAGCCTGCCCGATCACACGCCGGACAATATGCGGAATCTGAGTGGAAGTCACAACTATGATCCTGCCATTTTCCATGTATGCACAGGAAATCGGATTCTCAATGTGGCAGTGCTGCACGATCGGGGTTTTATAACTGCGTTTTATAACTGTTTCGGATTCCTTCAGCCCTTCTTCCACATTTCCGATAAAGTAATTGGAACGGACAAGTACATTATCCTTTTTGTCGAGATGGATTGGCGGTTTGCTTCCATACATGGATTTACGCGGATGGATTTCTACCGGATATTCTTCATATTCAACTTCGATCAGGCGCAATGCCCTCTGGGCTGTGATTTCATCTTCTGCCACTACGGCAGCAATATCATCTCCGTAATAACGGACTCTTCCGGTAAGGATATTGCGGTCTGCAACATCCTGATGAGCCAGCTCCACAGACCAGGGATGTCCCGGCGTAGGATAACAATGATTCGGTACGTCTTTAAAAGTAACCACTTTTACTACGCCGTCCAGAGCCTCTGCTTTACTGGTATCGATTGATTTTACGATACCGTTTCCGATCTTTGCGTGATAGATTTTTGCCACCAGACAGTTGGCAGGAACTAGGTCATCAGTAAATTTTGCACGTCCTGTAACTTTGTCATAGGCATCTACTCTTGGAACACTCTTTCCAATCATGTTTTCACCTTCTCTGTATTTATTTTTGGTTATTATATAGAAGGAGCCGGACACACCCCAAGGTATCTGTCTGTTCCCCTCAGGACTTATGTCCGGCTCCGAACCATGCTACTTTCCTTCACCTGTTTTCTGACATCAGGCGAATTTACTTTTTATTTGCATAATTGTTATCTGTTTTCTGATTTGAGTATAGCATATTTGGATATGAAATTGCAATCTTTTATTCAATTTTTACGTATTATTTTCCTATTAACAAAGTTGTCTGATTGGGTTACTGTTCACTGAGAATATCCTTTGCAATGTATTACTAAGAACAAAGTGAACAGTAACCTGATTTACTTAACGTATTTCTGTCAATATTCCATGCAGGTCATGGATAACGTGTCTTGGGCATTTCACTGCGCACATACCACAGCTCAGACATATGGATTCCTCGATCACTGCACAGTTGTCTTTTACTTTTATCGCACCGGCTGTGCAGGTCTTCTCGCAGATTCCACAGCCGATACAGCTGACGTTACATTGCTTCTTTGCTTCTGCACCTTTTTTCTTATTGGAACATTTTACCACAATGTAGTTTGCACACTCATGGACATGGATCACTTTCTGTGGGCAGACTTTCGCACAGGCGCCACAGCCAATGCATTTCTCCTCATCCACTTCCGCCACACCATACTCATTGATGGAAATGGCTCCGAATTTACATTTATCTATACAGGCTTTACATCCGATACATCCATCTGCACAGCCGGCCTCACCTTCGGCTGATCTGCATCCCCCATTACATGCAACTACAGCCGCGCGATATGGAAATTTCTTCTTTACTGCCATATTCAGCACTTCCTTTCATATGGTGTTCCGGTCAGAGGAAGACTATACTGTCTTTCACCATTCCATCTGAAATATGCATCTGCAATTGCAGGTGCAGTTGGGATAGAGGTGATCTCACCGATTCCAATGGCACCACAGGCTACATTCAGTCCCGGTTTGTCAACAACGATGGCATCGATTTTCGGAATCTCATGAGAGCGGAACAGACCAAGAGATCCATACTTGTCAATTGGTTTACAGTTCTCATCGATCGGATAATGCTCTCTCAGTGCAAATCCTATGGACATCACTACGCCGCCCTCAATCTGACCTTCACAAGACAGTGGATTGACTGCCTTGCCCACATCATGTGCAGCAACCATTTCCTCAATCTTACCTGTTTTTTTATCCAGGATACACATCTGCGTCGCATAGCCGTAGGCTACATGGGAAACAGGATTCGGCACATTTGCGCCAAGAGGATCTGTCTTTGCAAGATATTCCCCATAATAAATTTTACCGATCACATCATCAATGGTCTTACCTGCATTGCGGTCCTCCATAACCTTATCGCAGGCTCTGCGGCAGGCTTCCCCTGTTACCAGAGTCTGTCTGGAACCGGAAGTTGTACCTGAATCCGGTGCGAACCAGGTATTACTTCTCTCATATACAATATCTTCATGCTTCAGATCTGTATTGGTGACTACCATCTGTGTCAGGACTGTACCAAGTCCCTGGCCGATACAGGAAGCACCGGAATAGATGTGCAGCTTTTTATCTTTCTCAAATACGAGTTTCACGCGGCCTGTATCCGGGATACCGACACCGACACCGGCATTCTTCATGGCGCAGCCGATTCCCACCGGTTTTCCTTCTTCCAGAGCAGCATCATACTTCTTCTTTACAGCTTCCAGTGTCTCCACAAGACCTGTGGAATTATCTACGATCTGACCATTCGGAAGCGTCTCACCGGGACGGATCGCATTGCGGTAACGGATTTCCCATGGAGTGATACCTACTTTGTCTGCCATCATATTCAGTAGGGTTTCTGTTGCAAAACAGGTCTGGGTTACACCAAAACCGCGAAACGCTCCGGCAGGCGGATTGTTGGTATAATAAGCAGTTCCTTCAATCTCGAAATTCTCATAATGATAGGGACCTGCCGCATGAGTACATGCACGTTCCAGCACAGGACCGCCAAGTGAGGCAAATGCACCTGTATCTGATGCTACTTTCGCTTTTACCCCCATGATATTGCCGTTCTCATCGCAGCCCATGGTCATATCCATATAAAACGGATGACGCTTCGGATGAACCAGCAGGGATTCTGCTCTGGTCAGTTTCATCTTCACCGGTTTCTTAGTAGCATAAGTGAGCAGCGCAGCCAGATGCTGTACTGTCATATCTTCCTTTCCGCCGAATCCGCCGCCTACAAGTGCATTCTGTACCTTTACTCTGTCCGTTCCAAGTAACAGGGAACACTCATGTAATGTCTGGTGTGCAGACTGATCTGTGGAATATACGAAAATATCTCCGTCCTCATCATACAAAGCCACTGCGCACTCAGGCTCAAGAAATGCATGTTCTGTCCATGGGGTTTCAAAATGATGACTGATCACATATTTGGAATTACGGATTGCTTCATCTGCATTTCCTCTGCTGATATGTTTATGTGCACAGATATTATTTTCTTCTTCATCAAATACCTTCGGTGCATCCTCTGCCGCTGCTTCCTCAATTGTACGAATATGAGGCAGCACTTCATATTTTACTTTGATCAGTTTCTTAGCTTTCTCAGCTGTTTCTCTGTCTTTTGCAGCAATAACGGCAATGGCATCTCCAAGATAATGTGTCAGACCCCCTACAGGTATCAGTGAATACTGATCATGTTTCAGATGTCCGATCTTATTCTCTCCCGGAATGTCCTCTGCTGTTAATACCGCTTCTACCCCGGAAAGTGCCTTTGCTGCTGCTGTATCGATCTCAAGTACACGTGCACGTGGATATTTACTTCTGAGTGCCACCCCATACAGCATTCCGTCAAAGTAAAAATCATCCGGATATTTGCCGGTTCCCAGTACTTTCTCCTCCACATCCACTCTGGATACTCTGTGTCCTATATTCCAGTCCGGATCCAGATCATCCGGAATCACACCCGTCTTTAAAACTTTCGCAGCCAGCCTTACTGCATCCATAATTTTTACATAGCCCGTGCAGCGGCAATAGTTATTGCGCAGTGCATATTTAATCTCATCATCTGTGGGCTCTTTGTTCACGTCCAGAAGAGCCTTTGTACACATTACCATACCCGGAATACAGAATCCACACTGAACAGCACCTGCTTTTCCATAAGCGTAGGTATAGACTTCCCTCTCCCATTCAGTCAGTCCTTCTACTGTGATCACTGTCCTGCCATCCAGTAAATCTGTGTCCGGCACACATGCCTTGCATGTTTTTCCGTCAATTATAACTGTACAGGCTCCGCAGGCTCCTTCACTGCAGCCGTCCTTCACTGAAGTCAGATGAAGTTCATCCCTCAAAAAGCGCAGTAGTTTCTGATTTCCGGTCGGTTCGACCTTTTGTCCATTGACTGTAAATACTGCCATATCGGACTCTCCTTTCTTTTTCGCACGTCTGCCAATTAGGGCAGTCAGCCAGAGTTTACCTCTTTCTGTTTTTTATCTGCCTGTGATACCGCATGAATTTATTATAAAAGTAACATGCGGCCGCGATTCAGCCTGATATGCAACGCTGTCCACAGCCTTTTTCTGCTGTGGACAGCGTTAAATATTTCTTTATAAGTTATCTGATATTACAAATTTAAAATTATTTTACAGCTCTTTATTCCTGTTTTCAGACACGCTCCAGTACAGCGTTTCGTAAATAACTATACCAATCGCGTAGGATCATCATTTCATGATCAGATAGCTGTAATCATCGATTACTGCACAGATCAGTCTGCGAAGACCTTCGTACAACTTATCATTTGCATCATCTGCCTTGCAGTCGGAAATCTGACCAAGGAGACGAACCTTGCACTCTTTTGTCTCCGGATTGATCACTGCAAATCCATCATTTGTGCTGTCTGCCATATCTGCCTCAGAAGCGAATAATGTGAATTTATCCTTGTACGGTGCACTTGCATATGGACAGAAGCTCTTGCAGTTGCCGCATTCATTACACATGTAATCCACATGGATCACCTGATTCATTGCCATTCCCGGAACTTTGATGGAGATGTTTGCTCTGTTTGGACATACATCTACACAATTCTCACAGACTTTATTACAGGTCAGACAGCGCTCACTTTCGTTTACAGCGTCCTTGCTTTCTTTGAGTATTGCTTTTTTGGAGTAACAGTCTTTTTCTGTTCCCGGTACAGGCTGTCCTTTTACAATATCATGTCCAAGGATTGCTTTTGCAGCAACCTGTGCGTCGCGGATCGCTTCTACGATCGTAGCAGCTCCCCTTGCACCGTCACCGACAACGTAAACGCCTTCTGCACTTGTCTCCATTGTCTTATCATTGATGCGGGCTTTTCCACGCTCATTGACCGCAATACCATTTGCTTCATAGAACTCAGTTGGAACTTTCTCGCCAACTGCAACGATCACTGTATCAGCCAAAACTTCTTCTGTTTCGCCCGTTTCTGTTACACCTGCACGTCCGGAAGCATCCATGCTGCCAAGTTCCATCTTCTTACAGAGCAGTTTGCCGTTTTCCAGAGATACAGGAGAAAGAAGTTCTTTGAACTCTACGCCCTCTTCCAGTACTTCCAGTAACTCATCTTCTGCTGCTGGCATATAGCGTTTGGTTCTTCTGTATACCAGGTAAACATGTTCTACACCTTCTGTACGTTTCGCAGCTCTTGCAGTATCCATGGCAGTGTTACCGCCACCGATCACAACTACGTTTTTACCCAGTGCAACCTTACCGTCAGTTGCTTTGAAATCTCTTAAGAATTTCAGAGCGTTGATGGTTTCACCCTTTTCAAGCTTCAGAGTACCCGGTTTATTTGCACCTGTTGCAACGATCACTGCGTCATAACCCTGTGCTTTTAATTCCTGTACAGATTTCACTTCTGTACCTGTTTTAATCTCCACACCCATCTTCTGGATGAAGGAAACATCTTTATCGATTGCATCATCAGAGATACGGAATCCCGGGATCACATAACGGATCACGCCGCCGGCTTTCTCTTCTTTCTCAAATACTGTTACAGAAGCACCTGCTCTTGCAAGGAAGTATGCAGAAGCAATACCTGCAGGACCTGCACCTACAACAGCTACTTTCTTACCGTCTGCTGTGCCTGCTTTGATCTCACCGATCACTGTATCATATCCGTTTTGTGCTGCGATGAGCTTAGTGTTGCGGATATTTACAGGTTCTTCATAGAAGTTACGTGTACATTTGTACATACAGTTGTGCGCACAGAGAGTACCTGTGATAAATGGAAGTGCATTTTTCTCAAGGATAACTCTTAATGCCTGTACATAATCGCCTTCTCCTGCCAGCTTCACATAGGTTGTGATATCCTGGTGAATTGGACATCCTTCTTCGCATGGAGCAAAGAAACAGTCAAGGAGCGGAACCTCTGAATCTGTTTTTCTCTTAGGAAGCGGTTTGATGCTCTTTACATGGTGAGCATCTTTTTTCGCATCCTCGGCCAGCTGCTCAAGTGCAGCTACATCAATGCCTTTCCATTCTTTCACACCATTAGCCATTACTTTCTCTGCCATCTGGGTAAATCTCTGATATCCGCCCGGCTTCAGAAGTGTAGTTGCCACTGTTACAGGCCATACACCACATCCGACGATACGGTCGATATTATAGTAATCAGCACCGCCTGAATAAGCGATACGGAGTTTTCCGTCAAATTCCCGGGAAAGTCTGGCAGCAAGAGAAATGGATAACGGGAAAAGAGATTTTCCGGACATATACATTTCTTCGCTTGGAAGTTCATTTCTTGTAACATCTACAGGGAATGTATTGGTGATCTTCACACCAAACGCAAGGTTCAGTTCATCTGCAAGTGCCTGCAGTCTCTTAAACATCGGAATAGCATCTTCGTACTGTAAGTCATCTTTGAAATGGAAATCACCGAATACCATATAATCATATCCCATGTCATCCATGGTCTTTCTGGCAAATTCATATCCCAGGAGAGTCGGGTTACATTTGATAAATGTGTTCAGATGTTTCTCTTTAAACAGATGATTTGCAATGCTCTCAATCTCGTTTGGAGGACATCCATGGAGAGTAGAGATTGTTGCGGAATTACAGATATCAGACGGAATCGCCTCAATATTCTCTTTTGTAACTTTTTCAAATTTATCTACATTGTCCAATAACCACTGTTTACATTCTTTAAAGATTTCTGTATCTTTTGCTTCCATCATACTGTCAATGAAAGTATTAACCTTTGGCTCTTTGATCCCTGCAAGATCATATCCAACGGAAATATTGAACTGGAATCCGTCCTGTGCACCCAGATCAAATTCTTTGGCGATCACATGCAGGATAAACCATGCTTTAATATATTCTCCCATTGCCTGAGGAACATAAAGCTCTGTAGACCATTCACAGTTATATCCTTCATCATCTGCAAGGATACATGGTCTGTTGATACAGGCTGCAAGCTCTGCACCGTCCATCTTCTGAACTGTTTTCAGCTCAAAGAAACGTGCGCCTGCATAGTAAGAAGCAACAATGTTCTGTGTTAACTGTGTATGCGGTCCTGCAGCAGGTCCGATCGGTGTTTCCAGATTTCTCTCAAATATATTCAGCTTCCTGTCAGTTTCCGCTACATAAGCTCTGTGCTGTCCGAAAACTGTTCCTTTTGTTTTCTTTTCTTCTAATACCCAGTTCATTAACTGTTCAAAGGGCATACAGGTCATGACTTCACTCATAATCCGATCCTCCATTATTTCATACGGTATGGCTTCTCTCCATCCGTTCTATATTTTATTTACATTTATTTTTCCAGGCAGAAAACTTATCTTCTTTACAATTCTTTACAGATTAACCATTAATATCATCTGCAAGTTCTTTTGCAGCCTGACGGCAGTCTGCCATAACTTTTGCCTCGTCGCATACAAGGACTTCGCGGTCTTTCATCAGGACTTTACCGTTACATACAGTAGTCTGGACCATGCTTCCGTTTACACCGAACATCAGATGTCCGTTAATGTTGCTTTCATTCATTGGTGTCAGCGGATCATAATCGATCACGATCACGTCTGCTGCCGCACCCTCTTTCAGGACACCGAGCTGTTTCTTAAAGTATCTGTTTGCAATCTTTGCATTTCCTTCAAAAAGCATCTGTGGAACTTCTCCCCAGGCTGCGTTCGGGTCGCAGAGGCTGTGTTTGTGTAAAACATTTGCAACCTTCCAGGATTCCATCATATCATGAGTATATCCGTCTGTACCAAGACCTGTGAGGATTCCCTTCTGTACCATTCTCATGGTTGGAGGACATCCGCATGCATTACCCATGTTAGATTCCGGGTTATGTACAACCATGGTATCTGTATCTTTGATCAGATCCATCTCATGTTCATTCACATAGATACAGTGACCGAGCAAAGTCTTCGGTCCAAGGATGTTCCAGTCATGAAGACGGTCAACAATACGTTTGCCATGCTCTTTCAGACACTGATGGAGATCGTAAATGCCTTCTGCTACATGGATGTGATATCCAACACCTTCCGGTTTCAGTTCATTGCAGAGAGCCATTGTCTCATCAGAGATTGTAAAGGATGCATGCATACCCATCATTCCGGCGATCATATCACTGTCGTCTTCAAGTGCATGTTTAATAAAATTCACGTTCTCCATTACAGATTCTCTGGATTTCTCCATTCCGTCACGATCAGAAATCTCATAGCAGAGGCAGGTACGCACACCTAAATCTTTCGCAGCTTCCTCTATCGCATTGAGGGAACCTGTAATATGGCCGAAGCTTGCATGATGGTCAAACACTGTGGTCACACCATTCTTGATAGAATCAATGTATGTAGCATATGCAGAAAGCTTTGTCTGCTCCAGTGTCAGATGACGGTCAACTGTCCACCATAAGCCGTCCAGAATATCCAGAAATCCCTGAGGATTATATCCGTTAATGCTTAAGCCTCTTGCAAAGGAGCTGTAGATATGCTCATGGGCATTAATAAATGCCGGCATGATAACCCCACCCTTCGCATCAACAAATTCCGCATCCGGATAAACTTTCTTTACCTCTTCAGTTACCCCCACCATTACTATGGTGTTACCATCCATTGCTACAGCACCATTCTCCAGGAATGGGTTGGATGCGTCCTGTGTGATCATTCTTCCATTACCAATTACCAGCATATAGTTCCTCCTTTTACTTGTTAAAAACTACCAATTCGCTACTGCTTTTTACCTTTTGTTTAGGAATTATGTACTAATACTGTAACATACTTCTCCGGATAATGCAAGTGGAATTCACAAAAACTTTTTGGTTTTTCAAATTTTTTTTAGGCTTCATACTTTCTCCGGTAAACGGATAAAATCCAAAAAAGAACGGGGTAGTCATTGATGACAATGAACAACCTCGTTCTTTTTTGGATTTTCCTGTTTTCTGATGAAGCTGATTTTATGACAAATTTTCAGGTTTGTCAACAATTTTTGTAAGATAGGAGAGTTATTTAGTTACTGTGAACGGAGTGAACAGTAACGAGTTATCCTTCCATAATCGCAGAATTAACCCTGAGCTGTTTTCGTCCATTCTTCCAGAGATTCTCATCCAGCTCCACCTCATAGCCGCCGCCATTTCTCACATGCCACTCATAAAATGGTTTCTGTATATCTGCATACTCTTCCATGATATTCATGATCGTACCGCCATGGATGACAAGTGCCGCCTCTGCCACATGGCTGCGGATACATCCGGACACAACCCTGTCAAATCCTCTCAGGTTTCTGCTTTTAAACCCTTCCCTGCTTTCTCCTCCCGGAAAAGGCAGAGTACCGTTGCTGTCAATCCATTCCTGATAGTGCGGATTACCTTCCAGCTCTTTATAGTTCTTATTTTCAAACTCTCCGAAATCGCATTCTGCCAGTTCTTCAATAATATGTACCGGCTCTCCCGGAAAAAGAATCTCTGCTGTCTGCACGCATCGTTTCAGAGGACTTACATAAACCGCCTGAACCTTTGGATAATCCATCTTATGCAGAAACTCTGTTCCCTCCTGACATAACGGCTCATCCGTTGTGCCGATATATCTGGAAAGTTTATTCCCTTCTGTTTTTCCATGTCTGATCAGCCATAATTTAATCATCTTTGATCACCGTTCCAATCCCGCAGATCACGCGCGTCACCTTATGACTGTATGCTGCCAGCTTCGTACATACACGCCCTACAGCCTCTCTGTATTTTCTGTCAAAAGCATCCACAGGTACAACCCCGTACCCTACTTCCTGAGAGACAAGGACAATATCCGGATTCTTACAGATGATTTTTTCCGCAAGATCTGACACATCCTTTCCATTCTCCAGTTCACTGCGGATATACTGCTGAAAACCAGTCACACCCTGAGCATTCATCAGTTCCTCCTCTGTGACAGAACCGCCGTCACTCCACCTTAACTGTGGATACTGTTTCCTGGCATATTCAGTCTTTCCCTGATATGCACCGCCGATTATCATTTCCATACTCTTCTCCTCAAAAATTAGAAACCACCGCCAGGATCAATGCCATCCCAACTTCACAGATACAAAGAAAGAATCCCGAAATATCCCCGGTTGTCCCGCCAAAGTACTTCATCGCAATATGATGATAGTACCAGAAAATCAGCAAAGCTCCCACAAAAGCCAGACTTCCCCATACAGGCCGGATCAAGATCATTCCCGCAGCCAGAAGCACCAGATAGATGATCAGCACATTTCTCGAGAGCACATCTGAAGAATTTCTGGAAAACTCAGCAACTGTACCGTCTGCCTTTGCTTTCGGAAAGGTAATAACTCCGATCCCTGACAGACATCTGGAAACCATAAAGCCAAGGCTCAGAATTCCGATCGCCCTCATATTCTCTGCACTGTTAAACAACTGACTGTAAGCGCCGTACCAGGCAATGAAATATACCGCCGCAGTAATAACGGCAAAAGCACCTGCATGGGAATCCTTAAGAATCTCCAGCCTTCTGCTTCTCTCCTGCCAGGAACTCAGGGCATCCGAAGTATCCAAAAGACCATCCACATGGATCCCGCCTGTCACAAATACAGGTACCAGCACCAGCACTGCTGTCACGAATCCCGGCTGATACCCAAACCGAAGTCCCAGATACGCCACCAGCATAGTCAGCCCGCCGATCACAGTTCCGATAAACGGAAAAAAGCAGAACATATACTTCATATTTTCCTTTGTCCAGTCAGCGCGGGGCATGGGAATCTTAGAAAACATGGCAAATGCCACCTTAAAATTATTCCATAAAGATTTCATTGATCAATTCCTCTTTTTCATAGTATGTCAATCCTGTCAAATGTATTATTTGCAAAGATTGCTACGGGCATCTGCAGATTTGTGAAAGACAGGTATCCCATATACAACTTCCACCACCTCATCAGCTCTCTGCGCAGCAGCCTGATTGATTTTTCCCAGATATTCCAGATAAGAATCCATATCTTCATCAAACACAACCGCATCTGAAAAAATCTCATTTGTAACGATTACCACATGAGCAGCCTGTTCCAGCAGATTCTCAATCCCTTTTGTAACTTCCGAAACTGTCCGGTCATGGGCTCCCTGCTCTTCAAACATTTCATTTGCCACCAGATTCGACATACATTCCAGAAGCACCACACATCCGGCAGGCAGTTTCACATTTTTGAGCCCTGTATAGCACTCAACTGTCTCGAAACCTTTTCCTGCACGCATTTTTTGGTGTCTCTCGATCCTTTTATGGCTCTCTTCATCAAAAGGGTGCATGGTCGCTATGTAAATCCTCTGTGCATCTCCGAAAGAAAGCACCCTGTCTTCCGCAAAAGCGGATTTTCCGCTCCCGCTCCCCCCTGTCACAAGCGTCAGCATTATTTCAACTCCTCATACTGTTCCACATGGATATCATCAAAAGTACTCATAGAATGATAAACCGCTGCTGCCAGATCAAGGATCGGGAATAAAGCTACTGCTCCGGTTCCCTCGCCCAGACACATATCCGCATGAATGATTGCCTCTTTCCCCATATTCTCAAGGATCAGATGAGCAGCAGGCTCTTTTGATACATGGGATGCAAGAATATAATCCCTCGCAGCCGGGCAGATACGCATGGCGATCAGCGCAGAAACACAGGAAATAAATCCGTCCATGACTACAGGAATACCATAAACCGCACCTCCCAGAAAGACACCTGCCATTCCAGCGATATCAAGACCGCCTACCTTTGCCAGAACATCAATGGCATCCTCAGGATCCGGTTCATTTAATGCAATGGCTTTTTTGATCGCATTGATCTTGCGCACAAGTCCCTCGCTGGTCAGACCTGCGCCGCGCCCTGTCATCTCTTCCACCGGCTGTTTCAGCAACACAGAAGCAACTGCACTGCTGGTGGTTGTATTTCCGATTCCCATTTCCCCTGTTGCCAGAATCCGGTAGCCCTTATCATTCAGTTCCCTTACCATGTCAATGCCTGCTTCAAGCCCCTTTACAGCCTGTTCTCTTGTCATGGCAGGACCCTTGGTCATATTCTGTGTACCATAGGCAATTTTATGGTCTGTGCGGACTTTTGTGTCCGTCACCATCCCCATATCCACCGGAAAAATCTCCGCATGGTTCTGCTTACACATCACACCGACAGATGTGTCATATTTCAGAAAATTCTCGGCAACGATGGCAGTAACTTCCTGTCCGGTCTGTGTCACACCCTCTTCTACCACGCCATTATCCGCGCACATGGCGATCAGACCTCTCCTAGAAAGATCCACCTCTGCGTTTCCTGTAATCCCCGCGATCTGGATCAAAAGAGTCTCCAGTTTTCCAAGAGAATGCAGTGGTTTCGCAATACCGTCCCATCTTTTCTGTGCAATCTCCATGGCATTGTGATCTAATGGCCTAATCTTTGCAATAGCCTCTTCCAGAGTCATGAGTTTTCCCTCTCTTTTCCTTCATTATTTTGATTTCCCTGTTGTAAACACAAAAAATTTACTGAATACATAATTCAGTATCAACACAATAAACTGTGTCAGGAATTTCCCGATCATATCATTAAGCCCCATCACTGACACAAGCAGCCATACACCGCCAACCTCGATCACCATAGTGACCAGTCTGGCACTGACAAATTTGCAGAATGGCTGAACATGATCCTTCAATGTCTCGCATTTATCCTGAAAAACATACTTCGAATTTACCACATAGGCGAACAGGATCGCCAGGATGATCGAAATAATATTGGCGATATTCAGCTCCACCTTCAGCTTTCTGAGAATGAAAAAGCTGACCAGATTTACCATAGTGGTACATCCGCCAAAGAAAATATAGCGGATAACGGAACTTTCATACATTTTTCTGATCCATTGCTTCATAAAATATATCCTCTCAGTCCTGTATATTTCCATTCTTAATTACTTTTGAAATAATATATCTCGGTCTGCGCTTTACTTCTTCATAAATCTTGGAAATATAATATCCAATGATCCCAAGACTGATCATCATGGCACTTCCCACCAGAAGCAGCACCATCAGCAGGGTGGTATAACCTTCCACTGCAGAACCTGTAAAATACTGCACAAGCGAATAGACCATAAGTACCAGCGAACAGATAAAACATATCGCTCCTGTGATCGTAACAAACTGCAGCGGAAAAGTAGTAAATGCCACTATATTTGTGAACGCATATTTCACCAAAGACCACGGAGACCACTTGGAAACGCCGGCCTCTCTCTCCTGCACCTCAAATTCCACACTGGTAGTCTTATATCCCACCCAGGAAGAAGTAGCCCGAAAGAACATATTCCTCTCAGGCATAGACAGAATACTGTCCACAGCCTTCCTGTCCATCATCTTAAAATCCGAGGCATCCTTCATATTTACCTTAGTTGCCTTAGACATGATATCATAGAAAAATCCGGCACATTCTTTATGTAAAAAGCCCTCTTTTCCTCTGTCTGCCTTCACACCCTCGATCACTTCATAGCCTTCCTGCCACAGCCTGTACATCTCAATAAGCGTCTGCGGCGGATGCTGCAGGTCACAGTCCATGACAGCCACCACATCTCCACAGGCCTGCGCCAGTCCTGCAAAAATCGCTGCTTCCTTTCCGAAATTTCTGGAAAAAAGAACGCCTGTCACATTCGCATCCCTCTCTCCTGCCTTCTGAATTTCTTCCCATGTCCGGTCGACGGAACCATCGTTTACAACCACCAGCTCATAGGGAATCTTCGCTTCTGTAAGAACTTCCGCCAGCACCCGACAGGTTTTCCCAACCATCAGCTCCTCATTATATGCCGGAAGTACCACTGATAATTTACTCATGATGTCATTCCTCATTTTGTTTCATTCATTTACAACAGACTAATTTCTCATTCACTGTCTGTTATTCCTGTAAATATTTTCTATTTTATTATACACAAATTTACAAAAATGTCTATTCTAACAAATTTATTTCAGGCTGCCTGCAACAATGGAATTTGGATTACTTTTTCTTCCTGAACACCAGCATTACATATATAGCCAGCCCCAGAACAGAAAGAAGCATTCCCGCTTTCAGATAAGGCGTATAATATGTAAGGCGTATCTCATGTGAACCAGGTTCCAGTTCCAGAGCCATAAACATGGTATTCGCCTTCTGAAGCTTCGTTTCTTTCCCGTCCACATAAGCCGTAAATCCCTTACTGTACGGAACAGACAACACAAGAGCTTTCCTTTCGGAAACACTGATATCCCCTGTAATCTCATTCGTTCCCATTTTTACATTCTCGAGAGCTTCTTCACCCAGCTTCACAGTTTTTTCTTCAATCCCCTGCACCGGCTGACTCACAACCCTTAATTTATCATAGGTATAAACACCCGTATTGGCAAAGGTGATCGTCATAGTACGAACTCCTGATCTGGAATATCCCATATTGCAGAGAAAATCATGCCGTCCACTGTAGGCATTATACTTATCCGTAAAAATCTTTATGGTCTTGGTCACATCATTGGAGCTGACTGTCATAGCCGCTTCCTTTGATTCCTTCCAGTATCGCCACCGGCTGTCCTCATCAAGAACCTTATTTTTGTCATACTCAGACATCTTCTTCCACTGACTGTTACCAATCAGTTCTCTCGGTGAAAGACTGTCATAATCCAGATTATCTGCGATCAGGTAATTCTCACTGTCCGTAAGACCATGGAACACAAGCTTCAGCTGCGCCCCTTCCTTCGTCACCCTGATTGCTCCCTTAGACAGAGCACAACCATCCCCTGTCTCCATACGATACTGGATATTCTCATTATCAGCATCAACAGATGCCTCAGGCAGTGTACTCTCCTCAAGCACCACACCGTCCATCAAAGCCTGCTGCTTTTTTACCACATCCATTTTCTCATATTCCGATTCAGGAATATAACTGTCATAAGTATAACCCAGAGGCAGTGCATTCTCATTCTCATAAGCCCTGCACTCACTTTTTCCCTTTCCTGCAGAGCCCTTCTCTTTATTATATCCATAGGAAAGATAGCGGAAATTATCACCACTTATCACAAAATATTTCACAGAAGCCAGCCTGTCCAGAATCGTCCTTCCGTCCAGGTTCTCATAATGCTGCTCCCATGGCGTATTCAGATACATTTCACTGAAAGAATCACTGATACTGCTGTTTGCAAGACTGAAATAATAAGCAGTACTGTTCGTACCCATATACATAGAAGTATTATCATAGGGCAATGCCCCATACTGGTCATAACGATAGACACTTGAATCCCCGGCAGCAAGAACCGCCTTATCCGTATTCGACTCCAGCTTATCCAGCGACTCCTCTTCGGCTGCAAACTCTGACAGATAATCCTTCTCATAAAAATACTGATAAGAAACATTCAACATAATGCTCACCACAAGCAAAGCACTGAGAAGCCCGCACATATACTTCCCCTGCAGAAAAATATTTCCAAAAGAAGTAACCGTAAACACAGCCAATACCAGAACCAGCACACTTGCCATATTTCTCTGCGTTCTGGCAGCTTTCGCAAACAGAGCCAGCACACAATACGCCACCGTCATGACAAAAATCTTCTTCTTTTCCCTCACAGTCAGAGTAAACAGCTCAGGATATGCCTTCACGAAAATATACGCGATCATCATCCCATAAGCCCAGATCCACCTGTTGGACACATAAGAGAAACCATTGAGCACATGCCCTGCAAAAGGCACCAGCAAAAACAGATTCAACAGCCCAAATCCTAATTTCAGATCCAGATACTTCTTCTTCCTGGAGAAAAGCACAAACACACCCGCCATAGCAACAGCAGAATACCCGGCAACCCCCCACTGGATCATATTCTCCCCGATCAGATCACCCAGATACTTCTCATAATAAATCTTATCATATAAAAGAGGTACATAATTCTCAGCTTGAAACCTGTCCGTACCAAAAAGCGTCATGACCACCGGCAGAAAAATAACCGCCGCGATCATCAAAGCCACCGCATAATACCCGATAAACTTCACCAGCCATCCCAGAACATCCTTCACACTTCTCTCGCTGAAAATCCCAAAATACCGGAAAGCCGCATAAATAAACATAAAAATACAGATCATATAAAAGAAATAGAAATTCGACATAGCCGAAACCGCAGTCGCCCAGATAAACAGCCATGGTTTCTCCCTCTTATAAATCTTATCAATCCCCATCAGAACCAGCGGCAGATAAATCATAGGATTGGAAAAATACGGATGCTTCATAGCCGCATAAATCGTCCATCCCGCAAAAATATAGATCAACGTTCCCATAAACGTCGCCTGCTTCGGATTCTTATGATAAAAACAAAAAACACTAAAAGAAATCCCCGCCAGATAAATCCTCAGAAAAATCAGAACCTCATACAAAACCTCCGTCTTATCCGCCGGCACAAACACAGACAACAAAGTCAGCGGATCCCCGATCACATAATAATGCAGAGTCGTAAGAATATCCGAACCATACCCGATATTCATATCCCACATAGGCAATTCCAGCTTATGCTCCACAAAAACCGTATGCAGAACCTCCCTCAGATACCGCCCATAATACGCCAGAGAATTCAAATGCTGCGGAATCCCGTCATGACTCCACACCAAAGACTTCCCATTCCCCGCGAACTGAAAATAAATAAACCCCGCAATAACCCCAAAAACCAGCGTATATAATATATAGAAATCCCTCTTACTATCCCTGCTCACAAATCTCCTCATAACCGCTCCTTTATATTCCATCATTCTAAACCGAGTTATAAAGTTCTCACTGATTATAGACAAATATCCAATACTTGTCAAATTTATGGTCAACATTATTTTATTGTTTAGAAACAACGAAAGTATTTAAATCAGCCAGCATCCAGTCAGGAAATGAAATAACTTCTGGAGCGAATTTTGAGGGTTCATTGAATTTCTTAGTATTTGGAAAGCCGCGTTATTCAGAAATCGCTCACTGTCTGAGCCGCAGGCGAGTTTGAGCTATTTCTGAATGCTTTTAGTGGCTTTTCAAATGCTTAGAAATTCAGTGGTTCCGAGACTGAGCCCCAGAAGTTATTTCATTTTCTGACGTCCCTTATAAAAAGGACCGCGATACAAAAAGTACCGCGGCCCATATATCGTCTGGACACTATAAATAGCTCTATCTATTTATTTTATATTATTGTTTATCAATCGTTCAAAAACCGAAAAGATTATTCAGCACTATGAAGAGCGATCAGCTTCTGCAGATATTCAAATCTAGCCTTAGCCTCAGCCTCATTCTTAGCAAACAGTCTTGCAGCCTTCTCAGGATTCTGACGTTTCAGAGAGTTGTAACGAACCTCACCGTCAAGGAATGCCTGATAATCTTCCATGCTCGGAGCCTTGGAATCAAGAGAGAACTTGTTTCCTTCAGCTGCAGGATTGAATCTGAAGTTATGCCAGTATCCAACCTTAACTGCTAATTCTTCCTCTGTCTGAGCTTTTGCCATACCTTTCTTAATACCATGGTTGATACATGGAGCATAAGCGATGATCAGAGATGGTCCCGGATAAGCCTCAGCCTCTGCAATAGCTTTTACAGTCTGGTTGAAGTCAGCACCCATGGAAATCTGAGCAACGTATACATAGCCATAGCTCATAGCGATGGAAGCCATATCTTTCTTCTTAGTCTCTTTACCGCCTGCAGCGAACTGAGCGATAGCACCTGTAGGTGTAGACTTGGAAGACTGTCCACCTGTATTAGAATAAACCTCTGTATCGAATACCATAACGTTGATGTCACGTCCACTAGCGAGAACATGGTCAACACCACCGAATCCGATATCGTAAGCCCATCCGTCACCACCGAAGATCCACTGGGATTTCTTAGCCAGGAAATCTTTCTGAGCAAGGATTTCTTTTGCTTTGTCACATCCGCAAGCTTCAAGAGCAGCAACAAGTTTGTCTGTAGCAGCGCCGTTTGTAGCACCTACAGCAAATGTATCCAGCCATTCCTGACCAGCTGCCTTAACGTCTTCGTTTGTTCCGTTAGCAACAACGTCTTCAACTTTTGCTTTTAAGCCATCGCGGATAGCTCTCTGAGCAAGAAGCATACCATAACCAAACTCAGCGTTATCTTCGAACAGTGAGTTGGACCATGCAGGACCCTGTCCCTTAGCGTTTACTGTGTATGGTGTAGATGGTGAGGAGTTACCCCAGATAGAAGAACATCCTGTTGCGTTTGCGATGTACATTCTGTCACCGAACAGCTGAGTGATCAGTTTAGCGTATGGTGTTTCACCACATCCTGCACAAGCTCCTGAGAACTCAAGCAGAGGCTGTTTGAACTGGCTGCCTTTAACAGTTGCTTCTTTAAATTTAGCGATAACATCTTCTTTAACCGGCAGTTTAACTGTGTAGTCAAAGTATTTCTGCTCGTCTGCGCTTGCTTCAAGGTTTTCCATAGCAAGTGCTTTCGCACCTTTCTTACCTGGGCAAACGTTTACACAAGAACCACATCCTGTACAGTCAAGTGCGGATACGGACATTGTGAATTTGTATTCTTTCATACCTGTAAGGTCTAATGTCTTCATGCCTTCAGGAGCATTAGCTGCTTCTTCAGCTGTCAGAGCTACAGGACGGATAACTGCGTGCGGGCAGACATAAGCACATCTGTTACACTGGATACAGTTTTCAGGATTCCATACAGGAACGTTAACTGCGATACCACGTTTTTCATATGCAGCAGAACCTGATGGTGTAGTACCGTCTACATAATCCTTGAATGCAGATACAGGTAAGGAGTTACCTTCCTGAGCATTAACTTTAGCCTGGATATTATTAACGAAATCAATAACATCCTGACGTCCTTCTGTTGCATGAGTCATATGAAGACCTTCGTCCTCAGCATCTTTCCAGCTTTCCGGAACCTGGATCTCAACAACCTGTTTAGCACCGGCATCGATAGCTGCCCAGTTCTTCTGTACCACATCATCACCCTTACGTCCGTATGTTGCCTTAGCAGCAGCTTTCATAAGGTCGATTGCCTGCTCTTCCGGAATGATTCCTGTAAGTTTGAAGAATGCAGACTGAAGGATTGTGTTGATACGTGTTGGTCCCATGCCAGTTTCAATACCGATCTTAACACCGTCGATTGTGTAGAATTTGATATTGTGGTTAGCGATGAAAGCTTTTACCTGTCCTGGTAAATGTTTCTCAAGACCTTCCATATCCCATGCACAGTTAAGGAGGAATGTACCACCGTCAACAAGTTCCTGAACCATATTGTATTTGTTTACGTAGGATGGATTATGGCATGCTACGAAGTTTGCTTTGTGGATCAGGTATGTGGATTTGATCGGTTTCTTACCGAAACGTAAGTGGGACATTGTAACACCACCGGACTTCTTGGAGTCATAATCAAAGTAAGCCTGTGCGTACATGTCTGTGTTGTCACCGATGATCTTGATGGAGTTCTTGTTGGCACCTACTGTACCATCAGCTCCCAGACCCCAGAATTTACAGTTTGTTGTTCCTTCAGGAGTTGTTACGATCGGAGCACCTGTCTCAAGGGAAAGGTTAGTAACATCATCAACGATACCGATTGTGAATTTCTCTTTAGCAGTGTTCTCATAAACAGCTACGATCTGTGCAGGTGTAGTATCTTTGGAACCTAAACCATAACGTCCGGAGAATACTTTTACGCCGCCGAATTTGCTGTCTTTTAATGCTGCTACAACGTCAAGGTACAGTGGCTCGCCAAGTGCACCCGGCTCTTTAGTTCTGTCAAGAACTGTGATCTGTTTTACAGATTCCGGAATTGCATCGATGAGTGCCTGTGCGCAGAATGGTCTGTAAAGACGAACTTTAACAACACCGACTTTCTTTCCTGCTGCTGCAAGGTAGTCGATTGTCTCCTCGATTGTATCGTTTACAGAACCCATAGCAACGATTACGTGTTCTGCATCAGCAGCTCCGTAGTAGTTGAATAATTTGTAATCTGTACCGATCTTAGCGTTAACTTTGTCCATGTATTCCTGAACCACTGCCGGAAGAGCATCGTAGTATGGGTTACATGCTTCTCTTGCCTGGAAGAAGATATCAGGGTTCTGAGCGGAACCTCTCTGGCATGGGTGATTTGGATTCAGGGCATGGTTACGGAATTCAGCGATTGCTTCCAGATCTGCCATATCCTTAAGATCTTCATAATCCCATGTCTCGATCTTCTGGATCTCGTGAGATGTACGGAATCCGTCGAAGAAGTTGATGAACGGAACTTTACCTTTGATTGCTGAAAGGTGAGCAACAGGTGTTAAGTCCATAACTTCCTGTACAGAAGATTCGCAGAGCATTGCGCATCCGGTCTGACGACAGGCCATAACGTCGGAGTGATCACCGAAGATTGAAAGTGCGTGGGAAGCAAGTGCACGTGCAGATACGTTAAATACTGCAGGTAACTGCTCACCGGCAATTTTGTAAAGGTTCGGGATCATAAGTAACAGACCCTGAGATGCTGTATATGTTGTTGTTAAAGCACCTGCTGCCAGAGATCCGTGTACAGCACCTGCTGCACCAGCCTCAGACTGCATTTCAGTTACCTGAACTTCCTGTCCGAAAATGTTCTTTCTTCCCTGGGTTGCCCATTCATCTGTTGCTTCCGCCATAACAGATGAAGGAGTGATCGGGTAAATAGCGGCTACATCTGAGTATGCATATGAAGCATGAGCAGCTGCATGGTTACCATCCATGGTTTTCATCTTTCTTGCCATAGTTTGTTTTTCCTCCTTAAAGGTTGATGAAAATTAATTATTTATTTCAAGGCATAAGTAAAATATACCTCAAATTTCATTGTAGATTATAACATAATCTTCTGCCTGTGTCCAATTTGTTTTGACATATTTTGTATCTTCTGAGGTACAAAGCAGAGATTTTCTGTTATTTCAGTAGCAAATATGTACATTTTTTAAGTTGCTCATAACTAACATTATGCAGATATGCCAAATTTGGAACGAATCAGGCAGATAAAAGTAAAAAAAGGAGGCTCTACGCCTCCTCCATGATCTGCTGTATTGTTTTTCTCTTAAGGAGACTTATCAGTTCATCCTGTACAGATAACAATTCTCTATGTACCAGACATGGCAATCCATCCTGTCCGTCTCTGACACAGTTATATTTCGGATCCAGACATTCGATGATAAACATATCCGGATCAATCGCTGAATAAACCTCATATAAAGTCAGCTCATCCAGTCCCCTGTTCAGAGAATAACCACCATGTACGCCTCTGTATCCCTTCACGATCTCTGCCTTCTGAAGTTTCTTCAGGATCTTATAAGCAAAAGGAGCTGTGATTGCTTCTTTCTCACAGATATCGGATACGCTCAGTCTGCTCTCTCCCCAAAGCGCACGTACCACTCGAACTGCATAATCGCACTCTCTTGTAATAAACATAGTCTTTGCAACCTCTCTAAAATTAATTATCCTTTACTGTCCACATCGCTGTTTTGCATAAAACAATGGAAACAGTAATCGTTATTTCTGTCATATCAATGCCTCATATTTCTGTCCGTCAAGAGGCTATATTTATTCTATATTATAACAGTGCTTCTTTTTTTTGTAAATAAAAGAACCCAAAAAAGCAAAAAACAGTTGCAAATTTCCCAATTTACGGTACAATGATAAACGGTTGTAACTTATATAATAGGAAATAATGTAACTGTTTCCTGCGAAAGATACGTTTTCCATAAACAATCTGCCGGACAGTTACTGCAAAACAATAATTTCACGAAAAAGAGGTATGATATGATTTCAGCAAACAATATTACATTGCGCGTAGGTAAAAAGGCCCTCTTCGAAGATGTAAATATCAAATTTACTGAGGGCAACTGCTACGGTCTCATCGGTGCAAACGGTGCCGGTAAGTCTACATTCCTTAAGATCCTTTCCGGACAGTTAGAGCCTACCAACGGTGACGTTGTTATCACTCCCGGCCAGCGTCTCTCTTTCCTGCAGCAGGATCACTTCAAATATGATGCATATACAGTTCTGGATACTGTTATCATGGGTAACAAGAGACTGTATGAGATCATGAAAGAAAAAGATGCTATCTATGCAAAAGCGGACTTCACTGATGAAGACGGTATCCGTGCCAGTGAACTGGAAGGTGAATTTGCAGAGATGAACGGATGGGAAGCAGAATCTGATGCTGCTACTCTTCTGAATGGTCTTGGAATTGAAACCGATCTCCACTATTCCCAGATGGCTGACCTTACAGGAAGCCAGAAGGTCAAAGTTCTTCTGGCGCAGGCACTGTTTGGTAATCCGGACATTCTTCTTCTAGATGAGCCTACCAACCACCTTGACCTGCCTGCTATTGAATGGCTCGAAGAATTCCTGATCAACTTTGACAACACTGTCATCGTTGTATCCCATGACCGTTACTTCTTAAATAAAGTATGTACTCATACAGCAGACATCGACTACGGCAAGATTCAGCTCTATGCCGGAAACTATGACTTCTGGTTTGAGTCCAGCCAGCTCCTCATCAAACAGATGAAGGAAGCCAACAAGAAGAAAGAAGAAAAGATTAAAGAACTTCAGGAGTTTATTTCCCGATTCAGTGCCAACGCTTCCAAGTCCAAACAGGCGACTTCCCGTAAGCGTGCCCTGGAAAAGATCCAGCTTGACGATATGCGTCCGTCCAGCCGTAAATACCCATACATCGACTTCCGTCCAAACCGCGAGATCGGTAACGAAGTCCTTATGGTGGAGAACCTTTCCAAGACCATCGATGGTGTAAAAGTTCTGGATAACATTTCTTTCACACTCGGACATGATGACAAGGTAGCTTTCGTCGGTGCAAACGAACAGGCAATCACTACTCTGTTCAAGATCTTAGTTGGTGAAATGGAACCGGATGAAGGAAATTATAAATGGGGTGTTACCACTTCTCAGGCATATTTCCCTAAAGACAACACTGCAGAGTTCGATAATGACCTTACCATTACAGACTGGCTGACACAGTACTCTGAGATCAAGGATGCTACTTATGTTCGTGGATTCCTCGGACGTATGCTCTTCCCCGGTGAAGACGGCATCAAACGTGTACGTGTTCTTTCCGGTGGTGAGAAGGTTCGCTGTCTTCTTTCCAAGATGATGATCTCCGGTGCAAATATCCTGATCCTGGATGAGCCAACCAACCACCTCGATATGGAGAGCATCACAGCACTGAACAACGGTCTGATCAAATTCCCGGGTGTTATCCTTTTCACCTCACATGACCATCAGTTCGTACAGACAACAGCCAACCGTATCATGGAAATCCTTCCAAACGGAACCATGATCGACAAGATCACTACTTACGATGAATATCTGGCAAGTGATGAGATGGCTAAGAAACGTCACGTATTCGAGATCAACGAAGAGGACGCTTCCGATAACTAAAGAATAAAATACAGGGTACGGCTTAGCCGTACCCTGTTATTTTATTCTGTCTTCATGATAATATCCGCCAGCTTTCCGCCTGTCACCTTAAGCAGATCAGCAAGGGGAACCTTCAGTGTCAGTCCGATACGGCCGCCGCTCACATAAATCTCCTCAAATTCTCCTGCAGATGCATCAAACACAACAGGATAAGGTTTCTTCATTCCCAGCGGGCTGCAGCCGCCTCTCACATATCCGGTAATCTTTGTGATATCCTTCACATGGATCATGTCCACTGTCTTCTCACCGACAGCCTTTGCAGCCGCTTTACGGTCAACTTCCTTTTCAATCGGAACTACAAAAACGAAATAACCGCCGCTCTTTCCTTCCATTACCAGAGTCTTAAAAGACTGGTCATAGGGTGCACCGATCTTATCCGCACTGTGGATCCCGTCAATAAATTCATCACATTCATAGGAGAACGCCTCATATTTAACCTTCTGTCTGTCCAGCATTCTCATTGCATTTGTCTTAGCTTCTTTTGCCATTTTTTCTCGCCTGTCCTTTCTGTCCTCTGGCATATATTGATTCCTCCATGTCTCTGTCCTGAGACTGCTCAAAACTCTGGTCTTGTCTCAGGTCCTGATTTCGCCTGTAAATCTGCTCAGTGCTTTCTTCATCAACCGTTTCTTCATCCTCTTCATCAGAAACCGGTTTGTTGATAGCAAACTGAATCAGCATACCCAGAACTGCAAATCCCACACTCATTCCCAGTCCATAGGGAATATCTGCCAGATTTCCAAGCTGTGCAAGGGAAACCCCTGCCATAATACCACCGATCAGACTTGTAGCCACGATCAGCACTTCCCTGCAGTATTTCACCGCCATGGAACCAAGAGCTACGCCGATCAGAATACATGCAAAAAATACTGCGGAGCTGGTAGGATGCAGGAAATAAATACTGGCCGCCCAGCCGATACCTGCTGCCAGGATAAACACACCTGCCTTATAGATCAGAAATGCAATCACTGCGAACACAACTCCTGTCGCCAGTGCTGCGATCAGCATTGTTGATTTCTCCTGTATTCCCATTGTATGTACAACCACCAGCGCAAGACCGCCGCCTACCAGAAAACCTCCCAGCATCATCCAGAAACGCAGAAGCCTGTATCCCAGAATACAGTTCAGCACTCCAAACACAAGGATCACTGCAAATATTACCATCATAAAACGGTTCACCAGATCTGAATCCATAAAACTCCCGGCAATACTCAGCGCATTTCCAAATATATCTGTCATATTAACCATAATTTTCAGTCACTCCTTTTAGTTATATATTTATAGCGTTCCTTATCATCAACTGACACATTTCTCTTAGAACCGCCGCACATCCTCGCGGGGCATTTATTTCAGTCGGAAATCAGACTACCACTGAGATAAGTTTATACAACTCACTGATAGAAGCGGGAGTCTTCTCAACTGAACAAAACCCGTCAGAACATGAAGTATAAGGTCTTCATATTGTCGATCACGCCGTAATGATAGGAAATCTGTGACAGCCCATGGACTTCCATATAATATTTTGCGATATCCTGGATATGATTACTGTCGATCAGATCCATATATGCCTCATCATAAGCCACCTGGCTGCCAAACTTAAAGCGTACCACCGCAGCATCACTGTCAATGCGCAGTCTGCACAGGTCATATACACTGCTCCAGTCATAGGTATCAAAACAGGCGCCGTTTCTCACATAAAAATTCATGTCAGTCGCTGTACACGCAGGAACAGGGAACTCATCAGAGGCCGTATAATTCTCCTCGTACTCCTGTGGGAACGGACACAGATAATCATAGATCGTTGTCTTATGCTCTGCCAGCAGCGTGGCATCACCCTCCAGAAAGTCCGGCTGGTCCCCATTGGTGGCATCCACATAATAATACTGTCCGTTCAGCTCTACAATATTCCAGGCATGTCCCTGGGTACTGTTTGCAGCATCACCCTCCACATAAATACAGGGGATATCCAGACGCTCCAACAGATACTGCACTGCTCCCGCATAGCCCGCACATACCGCCTGTTTCTTCCAGAAAGCTCCTGCTATACTCTGGTCATCATCAGAGATCACATATTCTGTATTGTCTATGACATAAGTATAAACAGTCATTACCTTCGTGTAATCATCAGCACCATCCGGAATCTGCGATAACACCTCCTGATACGCATTCTCCATAGCCTGCGTGATCTCCTGTCTCTGCTCCTCTGTATAAGTATATCCCGGAGAAAACTGACAGTAATCTCTGCCCGAATAAGTCGTCTTATAAACTTTCTCCCGGTTATGTACCCAGAACAGCTCCGGATGATCCTTCAGCACTGCATGATACACTCTGTCTATCTCATTATCTCCTGAGAGAGACAGATAAAATTTATCCTCAAAGCTTCTGATCCCTTCCAGGATCTCGCGGTAGCCTCTCTGTTCATTCTCATTAAGAAGGCCGAAATAATACTCCTGATGTCCTTCATCCGCCTGCGCTACCTCCTGTCTCTTAAGAGTCCTTACTTCCCCCGGTTCCTGCAAAGCTCTTCCGCCGATGATCAGTCCACCGGCCAGAAGCACCACCACAGGCACCATAAGAATCAGACGCAGCCCGGAAAATCTCTTTTTGCTCATTCAATAATCCTTCTTGGTTATTATTCTATAAGTCTGATATTACATTACTATTTCATTCTGTTTTGTCACATTTAGAATTGTTATTCGTTACTGTTCACTCCGTTCACAGTAACTTAGCCAAAATTCATTCCGAATTGCCTGCGGCAATGGAATTTTGGCTTGTATGTCTCGGGATAGTGGTGTGTGAACAGTAACTGTTATTCTAATGTATCTTATTATAGCCCAGAACACTTCTCCTTGTAAACCGATAAAAATAAGTTAACACTATTTTATAATAAAAATTGTCCTTCTTACAAGATAAACATTGCATATTTCCAATTAAAGAGATACACTAAAAAGTAAGTATAACTGCTCTGTATCCCATCAGACAACAGGATGTCGGACAGACATATACAATTAACATATTGAGGGAGTATTGTAATAAATGAGCATCAAAATACCTATAGAAACTTCTGCCAGACATCTGCATATCTCACAGAAAGATTTTGAAAAATTATTCGGAGAAGGAAGCAAACCACATTTTATCAAAGAATTAAGCCAGCCCGGACAATATCTGTGCCAGGAACGAGTGACTGTCAAAGGACCGAAAGGTACCTTCGAAAATATGGCACTTCTCGGTCCTTTCCGCAGCGACACGCAGGTAGAAATGTCCCTTACAGACACCAGAAAACTGGGGATTCCAAGCGTAATACGCCAGTCCGGTGATATCGAAGGAACTCCCGGCTGTATTTTATCCGGTCCATGCGGTGATATCGAAATCCCCAGAGGGGTCATCGTAGCCAAACGCCACATCCACATGACTCCGGATGAAGCACTTGCCCTGCATATCAAAGACAATGACGAAGTCTTCGTCCTGACCAAAAGCTACGGACGCGCACTTATCTACGCAGATGTAGTAGTCAGAGTCCACAGAAATTATCACCTGGCAATGCACGTAGACACTGATGAAGCCAACGCATTCAACAGCGATACAGAGCCTTACGGCGTGATCGTCAGGTTCTTTGACAGTAACTTCAACACAGATAAGTGGATAGAAGACGAACTGTCAGGGATACGCAGATAAAATCCGACTTACCCGGCTAAAATAGCAGACAAATATAAAAAGGTTCCACAGTAACATTCAGTTGATGATACTGCGGAACCAATTTTAATGCGTTTCAGGCATTAATCCAAAAGCTTCCCTTCACGATACGACCACTCCAGATAGTCAGGGTTCTGATAATACAGATCCGAATTAAAATTCGAGATAGCATCACTTATAAAAGACTAAAAGATATTTATAAGTTCCTGTACCTCTTCTCCCGGCTTTGCACAGTCTTCTATCATAATACTGTAAAGTTTTCCGATATCAAGATAGCTGGGAACATCATAATGACAGTCAGAAATGGTGTCAAAGGTTCCCTCTTTTATCTTATAATACTCGATCACTTCATCGCTTACCTGCTCGAAGCTGAGACAATGATTCACCTGTGCATCATATAATAATTTCTCAATTCCCTCTTTGCCAATAGTTCTCACAACATCTCCTCTGTGATTTCTGGTAGCTCTGGAAATATATTCAATCAATGCACATACATAAAAATAATCATTTCGTTCCTGATTTGTCATAAGTTACCTCACTTTTCACAAATGTCAGACAATCTAATGCTGAAAGGGTATGAAAGCTAATCTGATGGCTGATGGGTTGGATATTTGAACTCTGCCAAAACCCAAAACTGTTTTCTGGTAATCCGTCCGGTCAGAAAATCATTAACATAATTCCAGACCGTATCATTTGCCATTGGACCCTCTACAATATCATAAGTATGAGTTTTGCCGCTTCTGCATTCTGCAATGAAATCCCCAGGAAAAATCCTTTGTATACTTTGCTTTCCTGATTTCCGGATACCGGACAATCTCCTTACTCGCGTGATATAATTCCATAATAATCTGTTACCTCTATAAAATCGAAAAATGGTTTCACAGTATCATCGCTATTATGATACCATGAAACCATTGTATCGTAAAGTTTACAATTTTATTATATAAACTTTACAGCCATTCTTTAATTGTTTTTTCCGTTTCACCAAGGATTCTTGCTATTCTCTCTACTGATTTTCCTTCCTGCGCAAGCGAAATGGCTATGCTTTTTGCCTTTTTTAATTTACCCTGCTTTTCATAAGTTACCTGCAGTTTCTTTTCTTCTTCCTCTTTGTCATACTCAAATATACTCATGGCAATAACCTCCGCGCGGTTAACTCTGAGAAAATCCGCCAGGATTCCTTTCTGAATACATTCATCCACTGCTTCTTTTACAGCGGTATCCAGACTCATAGTCTCCGCATTCTTACGTACTTTTTCTACATATTGCGCATATTCTCCCTGAATATCCATTTATATAGTTGTTGTATCAGTCCAGATCAAAGAGCTGGCGTTGTTTCAGATTGATGGAAGTCCAGACAGTTCGTGTATTTGCTTTTCCATAAAGATATACTGTACTGGATACCTTTGCATAGACTTTACAGTTCTTTCTGTAAGTGTTATCTGCTTTCTTCAGATAATACTCCAGGCCAGAATTATCCTTACCCTTAATGCGACTCAGATTTAATGCATATACAGAACTGTATGTAGTGTGGAATATTCCATCTGACGAAACATGTACTACATCGTCGGTTTTACTATCTGTTTTATCGTCAGTTTTGCTATATTTCTGAATCTCATTAATATCCCTTGTAATATCTGTCAGGCTTACTTTCTGACCTCCAATCTCTTGTTCAGTACCACCAGTTTCATCTTCAATATAAAACTGAATTGTCATCTCCTGCTTCTTCAGATCCTCTTGATTCAGGCTAGCGCTTACCATATTATACTCTTTTATATTAAGATATAAATTAACCTAGATTATTCACGGCACAGTCGTGAATAATCTAGGTTAAATTTACTGGATCCAAAGACTAACTATGAAATTGATTCTCGCTGTAAAAACTCAACGAATGATATAGTTAATAAAGTCAAAGAAGAAATAGAAGATGATAGCTTACTACAACATGGTACCTGGGCATATCTGAAACGCCCCGGCACTCAAGACAGCTATCTGTTCTGGACTTCCGTCAATACTGATGACATTGGAGCAGGCAAGACTATCCCCGTACTTATTAATAAAGATAACAATTTCTATATTTCCGAAACAACAACTGCCACTTGCAATCTTGGCAATAAAACAAATGAATATGTCGCAATTTCAGATCACCTCGTATCCGGCAGTGACTTTCAGAATATTCTTAACAAAGGACAAGAATATTCTACTTTAGAAGCCGCTTACAATGCATATGAAAAGTTACTTACCGAAGATAAATATGTGGAATATAAGGATACTCTGCCGAAATTATAAAAAATTCCCTGTTCAGACCAGAAATAAAATATTTCCGGTCGGGCAGGGAATTTCTTTCTTCACTGATTATCATACCGTATCCTTATACACTCTCTGGATATGCATTGCCAGATATCCTGTCTCTGTTTCATCCAGCTTATGTCCAATACATCCTTCCAGGTTTTTACAGATGTCAGTGGCAACCTTATAGGCCTGGGGATACTGATCCAGCATATATTCATTCATGTCCAGATTCAGCTTCTCTCCTGTAGATGCACGCGCTACCATATACTTCATATGGTTCATCAGACGATTATAGGACAGTGACAGTACATCGATTGGCTTACCTGTTGCTTTCTCGATCATATCTATACACTCTCTCACTGCTCTCGCAGTCTGCATGGCAACAGATACCTTTTCGTCACCAATTGCAGAATGAATATGCAATGCCACATATCCAACCTCATGATCATCAATCTCTATCTGAAGTCTTTCTCTCAGAATTGTTTTCAGTGTTTCCGCAACTTTAAATTCACTGTAGAAAAGAACCTTGATATCCTCTGTCAGCGGATTGCTGATCTGCTCATTTCTGCGGATTCTGGCGACTGCAAAAGAAATATGGTCAGCAAGTGGAAAAAGAATTCCTCTGTCTATGGAATCTCCAAACACTTTCTGTGACTCTGTCAGAATTACATCTGCAATCTCCAGATACTCCGGCTCTATTCCCTTTACCAGTTCCTTCGCAGATCCACACTCTGTCTCCTGTTCCAGACGATATGTAGTGCATCCCTCCGGCTTATCAAAACGCTGGCTGACCTTTTTTCCAAAGCCAACACCCTTGCCAAGAATCACATACTCCTTATTTTCATCCATATCAATGGCTATAACACCATTATTATTTAATACCTTGCTAACTCTGTACATCTCTGTCGTAATCCCCTCTATAAAAATTTATTGCCATTATAATAATTTTCCCTTTGGTCATAAAACATGTTTAAAAATGCTTTACGCAAAATAATACTACAAAATGGGACACACATCTTGCGAAAAGCATTTTTCAGACACGCTCTAGTAAATAATGCATTTAAGACAGTTCAGCAGAATACGAAAGACAAGGAAAATATCTGCAGGCGTGCTGACGCACAACAAAGATATCTGACGCAGGATTTCACACTCTGATGGGCTGGATTAAGATGCATTATTTACTAGGACTGCTATAGTTTACCATATTTTGAACAAGAATCCTATCTGTCACACAAATTTGTTACATTTTTGATTTCCAGATTCCCCTGCAAAAAGGTCATCCTTTTCAATTCACGTGCGTAAAAAAACAGTCAGATAATCAAGATATCATCTCTTTTGATCATCCAACTGTTTTTTGACATGTTTAACTTCGTTATTTCTATATTATAACAATATTATTCCAGTGTCTCCACCGCAAACAACGGTTCACCGGCCTTGATCTCACCGTTTGCCAGAAGTCTGATCCTCTGGTTGTCTTCCGGTTCAGTATCAAGGATAGGGGAAATGATAGACGGAGCATTAGCAGTTAGAAACTCTAAATCCAGTTTCATCATCGGATCACCTTTTTTCACTTTCTGACCCTCTGTTACCAGGATTTCGAAGCCTTTTCCTTCCAGTTTTACAGTGTCGATTCCCATATGAAGAAGCATAGGGATACCGGAATCTGTCTGGAAACCTATAGCATGTTTTGTATCAAAAATAAACTCAACTTCACCGTCTGCAGGTGCATATACAGTACATTCTGTTGGTGTCACCACTGCACCGTCACCCATCATTTTTCCTGCAAATCCTTCATCCGGTGCAGTAGAAAGATCTGCTGCGATTCCGTCTACAGGGCTGTAAATGATTGCTGTTTTTCTGATCTTTTCTTCTTTTACAGGTGCCAAGGTCTGTGCTGTATCTGCATTTTTGTCCTCAACCTCTGCACTGTTCTGTCCATCTGCATTTCCTGCTGCAGCATTTTCCTGTACCTGTACATTATCCGGTGTCTCATCTGCGAATTCGTTGGGAGCAGTCTCCAGATATTCTTCCAGCTTCGCCTTGATAACAGTTACATGAGGTCCATAGATAACCTGTACGCCCAGTCCTTTTTTTACGATTCCTCTGGAATCTGTCTGTTTCAGAAGTTCATCACGAACTTTCTCAGGCTCTGCAACTGTGATACGAAGTCTGGTCGCACAACAGTCAACATCTACGATATTTTTCTTTCCGCCAAGGCCTCTGGTGATCAGTTCACTTACCGGATCACCGGAGGTTGCTGCAGCTGCACCGGCTGTCTTTCCGGCTTCTTTTCTTGCATTTACATCAGCTTTTGTATAAAGCTTTGTCTCTGTATCATCATCTTCACGTCCAGGAGTCTTGAAATTAAATTTCCTGATCATAAATGTAAAGATCACATAATACAGGATAAAGTAAATAATACCAACCGGAATGATCCTCAGCCAGCTTGTTTTTGCATTTCCCTGCAGGATACCAAAGAGGAACAGGTCAAGGAAACCTCCTGAGAAAGTAAGTCCTACTGCAATATTCAGCATATGTGCGATCATATAAGCCGCACCTGCCAGGATCACCTGAACTACGAACAATGCCGGAGCTACAAACAGGAATGAAAATTCCAGCGGTTCAGTGATACCAGTAAACATACATGCCAGCGCTGCGGAAAGAAGAAGTCCACCTGCCGCTTTTTTCTTCTCAGGTTTTGCACAGCGATACATAGCCAGCGCTGCTCCCGGAAGACCAAAGATCATAAAGATAAACTCACCAGAGAAATATCTGGTTGCATCCGCACTGAAATGTGCTATATTTGCAGAATCAGCAAGCTGTGCAAAGAAGATATTCTGTCCGCCCTGCACCACCTGTCCTGCAACTTCCATAGTTCCGCCCACTGCTGTCTGCCAGAATGGCATATAAAATACATGATGCAGCCCAAAGGGGATCAGTGCTCGTTTAATAATACCAAAAATCAGAGTTCCCAGATATCCACTGCCTGTTACCAGACCGCCCAGAGCATAAATACCGTTCTGAACTACCGGCCATACAAAATACATCAGGATTCCCACAAACATATATACGATTGTGGAAATGATCGGTATAAATCTTGAGCCGCCAAAGAATGACAGCGCATTCGGAAGCACAATTTTGTGGAAACGGTTATGAAGTGCCGCAACACCAAGACCTACGATAATACCGCCGAATACACCCATCTGCAGAGACTGGATCCCGCATACAGAAGTAATGGTTCCTTCCAGTACATCTGCTGCTATCTGACCGTCTGCTGTGATTTCATTGTTGATAAGAAGCATGGCACTGACAGCCACATTCATAACGAAATATGCAATCAGCGCAGAAAGAGCAGCAACCTCTTTCTCTTTCTTTGCCATACCAATGGCAACACCAACAGCAAAGATCAGCGGCAGATTGTCAAATACAGCACTTCCAACCTTGTTCATAATGATCAGAAGAGAATTAAGTAATGTTCCACTTCCCAGGATCTTCTGCAATCCATAGGTAGCGATAGTTGTTTCATTTGTGAAGGAACTGCCGATACCAAGCAATAAACCTGCAACAGGGAGAATTGCTATCGGAAGCATAAAGGATCTTCCCACACGCTGCAAAACTCCAAAAATCTTGTCTTTCATGTTCTTTTGTCTCCTTTTCCTTATTCGTGCGAATAAACCGTCTTGTTTCCGGGAGATTAAAACCTTCTGACATATGATTATTCCGCGTTTTACCACATAAAATACATCAAAAAAAGGCACTAACCCCATAAACATTAAAAAATAACATTTATGACCGGTTAATGCCTGCCTGTCCAGTAACACACCAAATCTGTACTATACTATAAAGGATTATTTATTCCCTGTCAAGATACTCAGGAAAATTTTTTACAAAATATTTTTGCATTTCATGAATCAATCTCTGTAATGACCATTTATTATTTTCAAAGCCGCAACATTCTCTGCATCCTTCTGATCTGATAGAAATTTATTGATTTCCCACTGCCGCAGGCTACACGTTCAACTTGATCACTCTGTCTTCCCATTTTAATCCATTCAGATCTACAGAAATGTACACCCATTCATCGCTGAGTTTAGGCTCTTTTCAGGGGGATTTTATCTGTTTCTCTCTTCCAGATATTCCAGACATTCATTCACATCTTTAATACCAAGTTCCTTGCGTACTTTATCCTGAATTTCCACCAGACATTCCAAAAGAAGAGGATTAAACATTCCG